>Ga0137465_1000009_pt1 | contig 224113 bp, 195 predicted proteins | sample EasRivERMGT828_2_FD_104906 | JGI IMG/M metagenome (GOLD analysis project Ga0137465, IMG submission 104906) | Soil microbial communities from meander-bound floodplain in the East River, Colorado, USA - East River MetaG ERMGT828_2 | ecosystem: Environmental > Terrestrial > Soil > Floodplain ... | reverse complement strand
GGACATCGACCTCATTGTGATGGGCTCCCGGGGCCGGTCCTTTTTTGAACGGATGCTGCTTGGATCGGTCACGGAGCGGTTACTGCGCAAGGTGCACGTACCGATTCTCACGGTGTCCCACCTGGATCCTGAGAAAGAGATCCACAGCCCCGGCCCCGTGCCGCTTCAGAAGCTCGTCTATGCGACAGATCTTATGGAAGGGTGGGAAGAAGGACTGGAATTCTCGCTGCGTCTCGCGAAGGGCCTTGATGCGCATCTGACGGTGGTCCATATCGTACAGCCGCTCGATGCGGCATTTCCGACCACGGAGCTCGCAGGTCACATGCCGGACAACACCGCCGAACTGCGCGCTCAATCTGCCGAAACAATGGCGCGGACGATCTCGCTCGTATCGGACGGCGGTGTTCCCATAACGACGGTCGCCGACGACGGCGTTCCGTATGAAGCCATCAATCGAACTGCAGTGGAGACGAACTCGGATCTCATCATCATCAATCTTCATGGAAAGAGCCGGTTGGATCGAGCGCTGCTTGGCACGACCGCCGAGCGGGTCATTCGCACGGCGACAGTGCCGGTTCTGGCGCTTCCCCTGCCGGCAACGTACGCGGCGCGTTGGGAAGCCGCATGAGGGTAAAGGAGGACATTATGATCAACATCAAAAAGATTCTTTGTCCTGTGGACTTCTTTCCCGCCTCCGAGGCAGCCGTGACGTATGCAGCCGGTCTGGCGGGCAACTATGACGCGCGGCTTCATCTGTTACACGTGATCACGCCGATAGTGGCCGGCACGCACGAATTCATGTTCGATACCACCGACATTATCCGATCCCTGGAGAAAGCGGCGGAGGCGGAGATGAACAAGCTCGTCGATATGGTCAAGAGCACCGGGGTTGCGGTCGATACCGAAATAAGCACGGGCGATGTGTACAACGAGATCAAGAACGCCATCGCCTTGCAGAAACCGGAACTCGTTGTCATGGGAACGCACGGCCGGCGCGGCGTCGAGCGGTGGTTCATGGGATCGACGACCGAAAAACTGATGCGCCACAGCCCTGTTCCGCTGGTCACCATCAGCGCGGCCGGCGAGCGTCCATCTGTTCCACGTTTCCGGCGCATTCTGGTGACGACCGACTTTTCCGACGGCACCGCCGACGCGCTCGCACATGCGTTCTCTGTCGCTCAGGAGAACGATTCGCGGATCACTCTGCTTCACGTTGTGCACGAACCGGCAGCGAATCCTCTGATCAAAGACGTCGAGAAACAGCTGTACGATCTCGTGCCTGCCGAAGCCATGAACTGGTGCGAAGTGGATACGCGTGTCGAAGAGGGAGTGCCTTATCGAATCATCTTGAAAACCATTCAGGATGAAGGTATCGATCTGCTTGTCATGAACATTCATGGCAAGGGCATGCTGGACAGGGCGCTCGTGGGAAGCACGGCTGAACGTGTCGTCCGCGTGGCCCCGTGCCCGGTCATGCTGATCCCTCCGATGAAACGGAAGTCGAAACGAAGAGCGAGGCCGGGCGGCAATCGCGCCGCCGCGTAACCAGAAAAATCCCTCTCCCGGTGGGAGAGGGAGCAGAATTCGAACTGACTATGACCACGACACGGGTATACATACCCGCTCCGTACCAGGATTCAGCCGAGTTCGGCCGGCTGATCCTGCGTGACGGGACGACGGCAACAATCCGTGTCGCAACAGTGGAAGACGCTCCGGCGATGGCCGATTTTTTCCATCGGCTTTCGCCGGAGTCGCGTGCGCATCGCTTCTTTTCAGTCTCCGAACCGGCCGCAGACTTCGTGCGGTCGTTGTGCGAGTCCTCCGATCCGCATGCCCAACTCACACTCGTCGTGACCCGACGCTCCGGTCCATCCGATGCGATTGTCGGCGCGGGCTCGTACATCCGCCGCGACGACAAGACAGCCGAAGTCGCGATGGCCGTTGACGACAAGCTGCAGGGCAAAGGCATCGGAACACATCTTCTCGAGCGCCTTGCGCTGCTTGCTGCTCGTGTGGGATTCACCCGGTTTTGCGCGGTCACGCAGATGGACAACCGCGGAATGATCGATGTCTTCCGCCATTCCGGTTTTCCACTGGAAGAAAAGTTCGACAGCGGATATCTGGATCTGGACTTTTCCGTCATCCCGACCGAATCCAGTGTGGAACTCTCGGAAATGCGCGATCGCGTCTTCACGGCGGCATCCCTTCGGTATTTCTTCAGGCCGTCTTCAGTTGCCGTCGTCGGCGCATCGCGAGACCCGTCGAGCATCGGATACCGGATTCTGCAGGCCTTGATAATGAATCGGTTTCAGGGACCCGTGTATCCGGTGAATGTGAAGGGCGGAGTCGTCGGTTCGATGCGCGCGTATGCATCTGTCGAGGCACTTCCTGAACCCGTCGATCTCGCCATCATTTCCGTTCCGCGCGACGCGGTCCTCGGCGTCGTGGACGAATGCGCGGCGCGCGGCGTGAAATCTCTCATCGTGATCACGGCCGGATTTGCGGAAGCGAATGAAGACGGACGCCGCCTGCAAAAACAGTTGCTTGAAAAAGTCCGCGGCTACGGCATGCGGATGGTCGGCCCGAACTGCATGGGATTGCTGAACGCCGATCCTGCCGTGCAACTGAATGCTTCGTTCTCGCCGGTATTTCCACCGGCCGGACGGATCGCGATGTCTTCACAGAGCGGCGCTCTGGGCCTGGCGATACTGGCGCTCGCAACGGAACGGCAGCTCGGCATTTCGACATTCATCAGCGTCGGAAACAAAGCCGACGTTTCCGGCAACGACCTGCTTCAGTACTGGGAGGTCGATGACGGCACGGACGTGATCCTCCTGTACCTCGAGTCGTTCGGTAATCCCCGCCGCTTCGCCCGCATCGCGCGCCGTGTGAGCCGTTCGAAGCCGATCATCGCCGTGAAAGCAGGACGGACGCTCGCAGGCAAGCGCGCCGCGGGGTCGCACACGGCTGCGCTGGCGGCAAACGATGTCGCAGTCGATGCGTTGTTTCGTCAAACCGGAGTGATCCGCGCCGAAACTCTCGATGAAATGTTCGATCTCGCAGCCGCACTGGAAAACCAGCCTGTCCCTGCCGGACGCCGGATCGGCATCGTCACCAATGCCGGAGGTCCCGGCATTCTTTGCACGGACGCGTGCGAGGCTGCAGGTCTGGTTGTTCCTCAACTGGGCGACGCGACCGCATCGGAATTGCGACAGTTTCTGCCGGCGGCTGCCAGCGTTTCCAATCCCGTCGATATGATCGCGTCGGCTCGCGCGGACGCTTATCGAAGGACTATCGAAACCGTTCTTCCGAGTCCGGACGTCGATGCTTTGATCGTCATCTATATACCGGTCGATCGAAACGATTCACAAGCCATCGCGAAGGCCATCTGCGAGGGTGTGGAGCGAGGCCGCGCCGGAGGCGGGAACGGGAAACCGGTTCTCGCGTGTTTGATGTCCCGCGATGTGCCGCGATCTCTCACCACGGCGCACGAGACGATTCCTTCATACATGTTCCCTGAAGCCGCGGCGAAGGTGCTCGCGAAGGCGGTCACGTATGCAGAGTGGCGCTCGAAGCCTCTGGCTATGGTTCCCGGCTTTCCGGATATCGACAAAGATCAGGCGAAGGCGATCGTCGACAACGCGATCCGTAAGCGCGGCGGCGGATGGCTCTCCGCGGAAGAATCCCGGGCGCTGCTTTCAGCGTTCCGAATTCCTCAGGCCGCAGGCGGACTCGCGGGAACCGCGGACCAGGCAGCCGAAATCGCGCGATCGCTCGGTTATCCGGTTGCAGCCAAACTCGCATCACAGCATGTGCTGCACAAGTCGGATGTCGGAGCCGTTCGATTGAACATCCAAAACGAAGACGCGCTGCGCCGCGCGTTCGAGGAAATCGCGCAGCCCGGGATGGAAGGTGTGCTTGTGCAGCAGATGCTGTCGAAAGGCGTTGAGGTGATGATCGGTGTTACGGAGGATCCGTTGTTCGGTCCTTTGATCGCGTTCGGGCTGGGCGGAATTCACGTGGAGATCCTGGCCGATGTGCGGTTTCGTGTGACGCCACTCACCGATCGCGATGCACAGGAAATGATCCGTGAAATTCGTGGTTACCGCCTGCTCGAGGGTTATCGCGGTCACGCGCCGGCCGACATCAACGCGATCGAAGAAGTGCTGCTGCGCATTTCACGGCTGGTCGAGGACGTTCCTGAAATCCGTGAACTCGACCTCAATCCCGTATTCGCGCTCGCGCCCGGCCAGGGCTGTTCGGTTGTAGATGCACGGGTTCGTGTAACATCGTTGTCATAAACACAAAGGCGCCTTGGCGCCTTTGTGTTTAGAAATGGCCGGAACGTCTGGACCATTTCTCGATTTCAACGGCTACAAACACAATCACGCCGGCCGCGAATGTCCATGCCAGCTCGGCAATCGTGAGCGGTTGAGTCTTGAACAGATCGTTCAGTACCGGGACATAGATGATCGCCAGTTGCAACACGACTGTCAGCAACACAGCTCCAAGGAGCGGCGTGTTGGACATCAAACCCTGAGTAAAAAGCGACTCCCGCTCGGATCGGATCGCGAGCACATGAGCGAGTTGTGAGAATGCGATAACGGTGATGACGATCGTCTGCCATGCCGCTACACCATAGTTGAGCGCCAGTGCCTGACTTGCGAGTGCCAGAACCGCCATGAGAATCCCGACCCAGACCACGTGCACACCCAGTCCCTGCGCAAAAACACTTTCATCCGGAGCCCGCGGCGCTCGACGCATCACGTTTCGCTCTTCCGGTTCCGCGGCCAGCGCCAGGCCCGGCAGGCCATCGGTCACCAGATTCACCCACAGGATCTGCAGCGGTAATAGAGGAATGGGCAGGCCAAGGAACGGCGCCGCGACCATCGTTAGAATCTCGCTGGTGTTGGTCGTGACGGCATACCGGATGAACCGTCGCAGATTGTCATAGATCTTCCGGCCTTCTCTGATCGCGCCGACGATGGTCGCGAAATTGTCGTCCAGCAGTGTCAGCGCACTCGCCTGCTTCGCGACATCGGTCCCGGTGATGCCCATTGCGACGCCGATCTCTGCCTGCTTGAGCGCCGGCGCATCGTTCACCCCATCGCCGGTCATGGCAACGAGCTCGCCGGATGCCTGAAGCGCCCGAACAATCTTCAGTTTTTGATCGGGCGCGACACGCGCGTATACACGGATGTTGTCGATCCGCTGGTTCAGTGCCTCGTCGCTCATGTCCGAAAGCTCGCGTCCCGTAACGATGGAGTGGTGATCTTCGAGAATGCCCACTTCCTTCGCTATGGCTCTGGCGGTCACCGGGTGATCACCGGTGATCATGATTGTGGCAATGCCGGCGTGCCGGCATGTTGCGATCGCTTCGGCCGCCTCGCTTCGAATCGGATCGCCGATCCCCACCAGTCCGAGAATCGTCAACTGATTCTCTATGATGTGCGGAACCAATTCGATGGGCTGTGCCTGCCATCGCCGCGTGGCCAATGCCAGAACGCGAAGCCCCAGCGCTGCCATCTCTTCGGCCGCATGGAAAAACTCCTCCGGATTGATCGCGCGTGCGGCCACCGATTCAATCGCGCCTTTTGTGAATGCGACGATGCCGCCGTCTGGATGGCGATGCAGCGTGGTCATGGATTTTCGATCCGAATCGAACGGCAGTTCCGCGAATCGCGGGTAAGCCTGTTCGAGGATGGATTTTTTAAATCCCGCTTGCAGGGCGGCATTGAAGAGAGCGACTTCGGTGGAATCTCCGACAGGAGAGTCATTCGCATCGAGCCGGACGTCGTTACTGAGAGCCATCGCAATCAGCAGCGGATGCCAGGATGGATCATCCACAGCTGGAACTCGCTCGGGCTTTTCCTTGCAGAAGAATCGCTCGACAGACATTCGATTCTGAGTCAGGGTGCCGGTCTTGTCGGAGCAGATCACCGTCACCGAACCCAACGCCTCGACCGCCGCCAGCTTTCGAACCAGCGCGTTTTTCTGAACCATTCGTCGAGCGCCTAACGCGAGCGAGATCGTGACGACGGCGGGAAGAGCTTCTGGAATCGCGGCCACTGCCAGGCTCACGGCCGTCATGAACATCACCGTGATCGGCTCGCCTCGCAGGACGCCGAGCCCAAATACGACCGCCGACACGGTCAGGGCGACTAAGGCCAACCGCTTTCCGAATTGTTCCAGCCGGCGCTGGAGGGGCGTTTGAACCTCGTCCGTCGCATGAAGCATTGAGGCGATCCGGCCGAACTCCGTACGAGTTCCAGTCGCCACCACCACGCCGGAACCGCGCCCGTGCACGACCAGCGTTCCCATGTAGACCATGTTTGTTCGGTCTCCCACGGGCAGGTCGCGGTCTTCGAGCGCCGCCGTCAGTTTTTCGATGGGTTGTGACTCTCCGGTCAGCGCCGCTTCCTGGGTTCGAAGCTGCATGCTTTCGACGAGCCGAAGATCGGCGGGAACGATTCCGCCGGCCTCGAGGAGGACGATGTCTCCCGGCACCAGTTCCGCCGACGGAATAGCGACATTCTTTCCGTCGCGTCTCGCGTGCGCGATTGGAGCAGCCATTTGTTTGAGCGCTTCGAGCGCCCGCTGGGCGCGGGATTCCTGGACGAATCCTATAACGCCGTTCAGGAAGAGAATCGCGGCAATGACAAGCGTGTCTTTGAAACCGCCGACGATCCCTGAAAGGACAGCGGCCCCGAGCAGCACCAGAATCATGAAGTCCGTGAACTGCGCGGCCAAAATCCGGAGCGCGGTCCGCCGCTCGGTCAGTTCAATGGAATTGGGGCCACCGGCCGCGAGTCGCCGCCGGCTTTCCTCAGAGGTGAGACCGTGCGCAGAACTGCGCAGCTCTTCGAGGACGCCGGCGATCTCGAGCTGGTGCCATGCACCTTTTTCGCCGGCTATATCATTTGAGTAATCACGCGGCACCGCGGAATACATGATACTTTTCCGCCCCCACGGTTGCTTCTTCTTTACGGAAAGCGCCGGTGCTTCCGATCAACGCGCCAAATAGCACGCCTCCGAAAACCGAACACGACGTCAGCAGAAGACCTTCGAAAAATGTCATGCGATCGAAGCCGATTGTGGCGAGTGTCGCGATCCCAAAGATCGTGCCGATGATGAAACCAACGCCGCTTCCTCTGACGGCGCTACGAAGTTCTTTAGACATGAATCCTCCTTCTTCCAGGGGAGGAATCTGGCAAAGGTCATTCCAAAAGCGAAGTGCCTCATTTGTAACGATCAAACTTTTCTCAGCCGCGTTCCGTTCTGACAAACTGGCGCGTTTCGCGCTCGGAATGATTTTCAAACTGACAGCCGGTCGATCTATGTACTTCGATAACGATCGACAGAATGACAACTTTCAGCGGATATCTTTTGCATCGTCCTTGCCTATTTGACAAATCCAATGAATCACCCGCCTCTTGATTTGACAGCATGTCACCGACCGCCATATCTCACGTCGACAATTACCGTACTGGGCTCAATGTTTTCCACCACTTCCGGTTCAACGAATCGGCCTTCGACGTGCCAAGACGTTCGCAGGAGGATATTCGATGAAACCTGTATTCATGACCGTCGCCATACTGGCCGTACTTTTCCTGGCCGTTCCCGCATTCGCGCAGGGTGATGCCGCCGCAGGCAAAGAAACTTTCAGCAAGAAGTGCGCCAGCTGCCACGGCGCCTCCGGCGAAGGCAAAGAGTCTGTCGCCAAAATGATGAAAGTGGAGCTGCGCAATCTGGGCTCGAAGGAGGTACAGGCCAAAAGTGACGCCGATCTGAAGAAAGACATCCTTCAAGGCAAAGGCAAGATGAAGCCGGTCGCGGGTGTTGACGCGAAGGGCGCCGACGACGTCGTCGCTTACATGCGAACACTGAAGAAGTAATCACAACTTCCAACCCTTTGAGGACTGTTATGCGAACACAGCGCGATCCAGGGCTCCAGCAATCCACGCCGCGATGGGCGCACGCCATGCCGCTCATCGCGGCTGCCGGTTTCGTTCTTCTCTTGTCGAACGCATCGATTACCGCAGCGCGCGCGCAACGTGCTGCGGCCCCGCAACAGCGATCTTCATTCAGGCTTGCAGCGAGTATCCAGCAGGTGATGACGATCATTACCGTTCCTGCATCCGACGCGATCTTCCAGGCTGCGGGTGAACCTCCGAAAACCGAAGACGCATGGCACACCCTTCAGAACAATGCGTTGCTGCTCGCTGAGTCGGGAAACCTGTTGATGCTGCCTGGCCGCGCGCGTGACAACGCGGAATGGGCCAAACAGTCTCGCGCGATGACCGACGCCGCAATGCTTGCCTTCGACGCCGCCAAGGCAAAGAACAGCGAGAAGCTCGCCGATGTCGGCGACAAGATTTACGCGACCTGCGAAGCCTGCCACGACAAATACATGGCGAAATGAAATTCCCGGAATTTCATTTCGCCAGAGAGTCCCACCAGAAATCAGCAGTTCAGGCGGTATTGGCCAATATGTCAGACGCGTCGATTCGACCACCCAGACCGCTGATTTCCCGTTCGGTTTTCAAACCGAGTCGTATCAGATCTTTCTCTCGTTCTCGATAAGTCCTCGCTACGGGGAACCCGGAATGCTCCAGGTGAACGCGAAAGGAGAAAAAACGATGTCACTCATCAGATGGGACCCTTTCCGTGAATTCAACACACTGCCCGCACGCTACGCGACGGGTTGGAATCCCTCGGTGGACGTTTTCGAAAACGAAAACGAGGTCGTCTTCAAAGCGGAACTGCCCGGAATGAATGCGAAGGACATCGAGGTGAAGCTGGAGAACAACGTTCTGACGCTTAAAGGTGAACGTCAGTTCGAGAAGGAGACGAAAGAAGAAAACTATCACCGCGTTGAGCGTGAGTACGGAAACTTCAGCCGATCGTTCGCGCTGCCGACCGCAGTCAACGGGGACAAGGTCACAGCCGAATACAAAGACGGCGTCCTGAAGATCATTTTGCCGAAGAAGGAAGAAATCAAATCGAAACCCATCAAGATTGCGGCCGCATAAAGAGGGTCTGCGGCCGGTCGGGAGGCATATGACTCCACCGGAGAATCAACCGTGGCGGCCGGGGCGTAATAAAACGCGCATCCGGCCATCCACGATTCATCACGTTCGGTTATCCACTTTTGTCCTACAATTCGTCCTGCCAATGCTCGCGTGGAGAGAACAGTAAAAATGAGGCAAGCGTTGAAAGTGTCCCTCGTCCTGCTTTTTCTGGGCGGGTCGTCTCTACTGCTTTTCGGAATCGGTCAGAAACAACCTAAAGCAAATTCACCATCCTCTGTTGTCTGGAAAGGGCCGACGCAGGGACAACCGTCGGATTATGCGGGTGTCGACGCCTGCATCGCTTGCCATCCGGTGCATGCGGATCAGTTTTTGAAAACCGCGCACGCGCAACCGCCACCCCGCGGTGTGACATACGGGGGCGGTTGCGAAAGTTGTCACGGTCCCGGCAAGGCGCACATCGCGGCAGTCGAGGATGCAGGTGGAGACGATCAGAAGCTCGCAGCGGCAAAAAACCTGATCTTCGGTTTCCGTGGAAAGCCTAACGAAAACTCCGGGCGATGCATGAACTGCCACGTCACGAGCCACGACCAGTCGCTCTTTGACCGGTCGGAGCACAAACTGCTCGGCGTCGCCTGCCAGAATTGCCATTCGGCTCACCTGATCGAAGCCGTCGACGTGAAAGACAGAGTGACGCCTCCGCTTCCGCAGGCGCAGTTCAATCGGGCGCCGCGAATCGCGGAAGAGAATCGATGGCTGACCGAGAGTCTCCTGCGGGTCCAGCAGACCCAGCTCTGTTACTCCTGCCATTCGGTCATCCAGGCTCAGTTCACATTACCCAGCCACCATCGAGTTCCGGAAGGCTTCATGAAATGCACCGACTGCCACAATGCGCACGGAACCAACAATCAACCGATGCTTCGAAAAACGGCCTGGGAAGGATGCATCGACTGTCACACGGAAAAGCGGGGGCCGTTCGTATTCGAGCACGCTCCGGTAAAGGTCGAGGGTTGCGCCGCATGCCACTCACCGCACGGGACGGTCAACCGGCAGCTTCTGCTGCGGCGGGAAGGGCGATTCCTGTGCCTGCAATGTCACGTGGATCCGCAGGCGCCGAACGTGCCGCACGGACGTTTAGGTTTCACAACGAAAGGTGAATGCGCAAGGTGTCACGTCGCCGTTCACGGATCGAACTTCAGCGAATTCCTGCTGAACTGAGGAGGGCACAATGAAAACAAGATATGCATTCGTTGTGATGGCGTTCCTCCTCAGCGTTTCATCTGCTCGAGCGCAGGATGATCCCAAGCCTGGGCCTGCGTCATTCGAGACCGAGGGTAAGGTCGACGCAGGCTACCGCTTTGTAGACGTTGCCGGCCGTCAGCAAAAGTATCTGGAGTTGTTCGATCTTCGAAAAGGATTCCGTCTGTTTGAATTCGATTTGTTCGGCCGTGCCCGCGAAGGCACGAATGCGATGGCGGACAATTACTCCCTGAACATGAGCGGCCTTGGTGGAGATCCGTATCCCGGAGGTCAATTCACGGCTTCGAAAGCAGGTGTTTATGACCTGCGTGTGAATTACCGTCAACATTATTACTACTGGGATCGCAACGACGAGCAATCGCATCCCGGCGGTTTGCCCGGCCTGACGATCAATCATGACTGGGCAACGGTGCGCAAATTCGGTTCTGCCAATTTGAACGTGAACGTAACGGACCGTTTTCGTCTCCTGTTCCAGTTCAACCGCAACAGCCGCGACGGAACGTCGTTTGTCACGCGCACGATGGAGTACTTCGGCGCTCCTGCAGCGTTCGGAGGCTTCCTGCGGGCGAATCCTTATTACCTGGCTGCTCCGATGAATGAAACCGCGAACCGTATTGCCGTCGGCTTTCAGTACAACTGGCAGGACTGGAACTTCTTTTACCGCGCCGGCTATCAGACATTTGAGCAGAACCTGACGTTCGATAACGTCATAACGCCCGAACGCAGCATTGCGACGGGCGATCCTGTGACCGCCAATGAACTGCTCAATCGCGCGGCATTCAGCCAGTACCGCCGTCTGAAAACACCCATCAGCGAATTCTCGTACGTGGGCCGCACACGCTCCCGGCTGCAACTGCGGGGCGGATACATCTTCTACAGGTATCGCGGGCCGGTTTCGCAGAACGCGAGCTTCAACGGAACCGCGCGCGTCACAACGACGACGTTCACTCCCTTCGATGTTTCGCAAACCGATCGGGCCGAGGTTACGGAGCCGAACAATGTCGTCGATCAGGGATTCACTTTCAGGCTGACGGACAAATGGAACCTGCTCGCCGACTATCGCTACTCCCGGTTTACCGAAGATGCGGTCCTCCACGCGGACAGCCTGCGCGACGGCATAACCGCCCTCGCCGGTGAACACCATTCGAACTGGCGTTATGGCCTGCATCGCGCGGATGTATTGCTGGAATTCGCTCCTGGAAGGAAAATCCTGGTGCGCCCCGGAATCCGTTTCATGAAACGCGACGTCACGGTGCTGGATGACAACGTAGCCGACCCCGCCCGCTCCAAACGATCACAGTTCGTCTCGCCGATCCTGAGCGTCTACTATGCGCCGACCCAGCGCTTCACGGTGCGAGGCAATATTCAGAGCATTACGAATGACACACCTTACACGCGAATCAGCGCGCGAACAGACGTCGCCGGCCGGTGGATTGCGCGTTTTAGCCCGAACGATCGCATCTCGATCGAGAACTCCGGGATCCTTCGCACCGGCAAGTATTCGACGACGGCGTTTCGGAATTCGATCCGTTCGAATGCGACGATCCTGACGTATACGTTAAACGACCGGCTGGCGTTGTTCGCTGGATTCACCTATGACAGCTTCCTCGCCACGGCGTCGGTCACGTTCCTCCGCGGTACCGCGCCGCTGTCGGCCGTGTGGCGCGATCAAACGATCAACCGGGTCTGGCAGTCGGGAATCGATGCGCGGCCCGCAAAACGGGTCACCATACGGCTCAGCGGCAATTACGTTCGTTCGACAGGCGTAGGTGAGATCAGCGGCGAACTGCCGATCGCCGGTCCGATTCGATTCCCGTTGATGACCGGCACCGCCACTTATGACTTCGGCAAGCCCGGCAAGTTCTCGGTCGATCTGCAGCGGACGTATTACATCGAAGAACTCATGCCTGGGGACAACATGAGCGCAAACCTGCTGGTAATCCGCTGGACGAAGGATTTCTGAGGCGGGTTGTCGATGTTTTCATCTCTCAGAACGCTTCTCGCATTGAGCGTCACGCACTGGCTCACAGGCTTAGGTGTCGTGCTGACGACGGCATCGGCGATCGCTTTTCTCCTCCTCCTGTTTCAACGTGTCGCCAACCCGTATTTCGGCATCGTGGTTTTCTTCGTATTGCCGGCGCTGTTTGTCGTGGGACTCGTACTCATGCCGCTCGGAGTATTTTTCGCGTCTCGCCGGCATGGCGGCATGCGGCAACTGTGGGAGCACTTGCCCGGAGAGCACGCGCGCGCGGGGCGTTTCGCATGGGCGTTTGCGTTTGCAACCCTCGCGAATGTCGGCATTCTCACCATCGCAGCGTACAGCGGCGTCGAGCACATGGATTCATCGGAATTCTGCGGCACGACGTGCCACATGGTGATGCAGCCTCAGTACGTCCGGTACCAGAAGTCGCCTCACGCCCGGGTTGCGTGCGTCGATTGCCATATCGGATCAGGCGCGACGTCGTTCATCCAGTACAAGCTCGCAGGAGCGCGCCAGTTCGTGAGGGTGACGACGAATACGTATTCGAAGCCGATCCCGCCCGCCCTCGATCATCTGCGTCCTGCCGCAGAAACCTGCGAGCACTGTCATTCCCGGGAGGCCTCGCGTGAGGACAACCTGAAGGTCATTCGCCACTACGACAATGACGAACAGAGCACGCTGAAGGTAACCGTCCTCTTGCTGCGCGTCGGGTCGCAGATTCACAAAGCGCATCTCGAACGGGACATTCAGTACGTCTACAAGGACGCCACCCGACAGGAAATCCCAGTCGTTATCGCCGGCGACAAGACCTATGCGGTCAAAGGCGCTGCAGCCACCGGACCGACACGGAAGATGGACTGCATGGACTGCCACAACCGTTCCGGACACGATTTCGAAACGCCGGAATTCGCCGTTGATCGCGCCATCGCTGAGGGACGGATCGATCGGTCGCAGCCGTTCGCAAGGCGCGACGCTGTCGCAGCGCTCAAGGAACGATCCGGCCTGGAGCGTCAACCGCCGGCAGTGCGCATGCTCCTGGACGAAAACGTGTTCCCGAACATGAACATTCAATGGGGAACGTATCCGAACAATGCGGGACACGAGAAGTTTCCCGGCTGCTTCCGGTGCCATGGCGGCGATCAGGTGACGAAGACGGGAGAGTCGATCTCACAGGATTGTGCGACCTGCCATGAGTTGGTCGCTGTCGAAGAACAGGATCCGAAGATCCTGAAAGACCTCGGCCTGCAATAGCTACTTTTCCGACGCAGGCGCCTTGTACTGATTGTTTTCAGCACAGACGTACTCGATCAGTTCTTCGCCGGGAGCGAGTTCCCAGGTCATATGAAGATTCCATGGCTTCGTCAGCGTTCCCGGGTCTTCAATCGTGACGTCCACTAAGAGATGCGCAAGGTCCGGCCTGCGATATCGCTCGACGACACGCAACATTTCGGTGTGCGGCAAGGCATCGGGGAGCCAACTCTTGTCATTGAAACCAATGGTGTCGATGACGAGAGTATCGCCTTCCCACTTACCAATGGAATGTCCTTTCCAGGTTGGATCGAGGTCCTTCGGATGACTACGTCCATCCAGGAACAACTGACGGAAGCTCGGCTGATCTTCCGTCAGTTGTAAGAATAGCGTCGGTGTTTGAACAAACTTGTACAGCAGGGGCGAGTACGGGAAGATTTCGCCCGGAAGACAAAAGCCGGAAGGTGCGTCTTTGAAATCATTCTGAAAGCGCTCCTTCTGAATTGCCAGTGCCCAGGGCATCGCTGCGGCCGGCTCAGGGTTTGGGTCCTCGCTTCCGTTCCACATACCCGAGAAGTCTGGCTTTCCATCGCGCGTACGGGGCGCAGCACCCTTCAATCCCGCGTAGCGGTTTCGTATCGTCAGGAAAGTATCGTCGCCGACCGTGCCGAGATTAGCAGACCATTCCAGCCGGGCATCGGCACGCAGCGTTTGTCCCGCCTGGACGACGAGATCTTTTTTTACATGCGGCCTGAATGTAAATCCAATCGTCGGTATCAGGAGTTCATAAGTTCCAGCCGGCAACGATGAAACTGAGAAAGAGCCACCACGCGACGTTTGTGTTTTATAGATCATCCCCGTCGACACATGCTTTACCTGAATCGAAGCGCCTGGAACAGCCGTGCCATCTGGATCCGTGACTGTTCCGGCAATAATGCCGCGGCCACCCTGGGCAAAGGCCGTGGAGACCAACAATAATGTACTGACTGCAATTCCGGTCCATGTCATGGGGATTCCTGTCGCTCCTTTAGTAATAGCTCGAGCGAGTTTATCTACCAGGCGGAAGAGCGCAAGACATAATGGTGCGAGGCACGGATTCGAAGCTATTGCACTCGTGAAAGCGCAATTCCAACCAGGTAGGCAAGGCCCGCCGCCGCGCTGCCGACGATGAGTGTTTCCAAACCTGCCCGGTACCAGGGCTGGACAACAAACCGGCCTTTTACGGCGCCGACACAGAAAAAGGCTATGCCGGTGATTGTCGAACTCGCCACATAAGGATCGAGCACCGGGTTCGCCGAGAGCATCGGCCAAACGAATGAAATCAGCGGAAGCGCGCCAAGCAGGACGAATGCGCCGAACGTAACTGCCGCGGCGCGGATTGGGGAAACGCCTTGAAGAGACAGACCGTATTCCTCTTGAAGCATCGTGCCGATCCACCGGTTGCGGTCGGACGTGATCGCAGAAACGATCCCTTCCAGTTCTGTTCCGGATAATCCCTTCGCTCGGAAAATCTGACGGATCTCTTCCCGCTCGCCATCGGGATAAGCGGCGATGTGCGCCTCTTCGATCCGGCGGGCGCGATCGACGAGTTCACGGTCGGCCCGTGTACCAAGATAGTTGCTCACCGCCATGCTGAAGCCATCGGCGGCGAGGTTGGCGGCGCCAAGGATAATGACGACGTCGCTGGAGAGGCCCGCGCCCGCAACGCCGGATACGATCGCGAACGTCGTCACAATGCCGTCAACGGCTCCGTAGATGAAATCGCGGAGATAGCTGTGAACCGGGCCGGCCCGAAGCCGGCGCTGGATTGCGTCGGGTGTGTGCGTCGCCCGTATGTTTTCCATCGTTATCATGGGAAAGCCGTCTCGAACTAAAAATCGATTCGCAGCGAAATCCGCGACGATCGCGGCAATGCCGGGTGCAGGTGGATGTCTTCCACTCCTCCTTCCGGCTCGCCGGGCAGGCGTGAAGCGTAGAAATACTCGATGTCGGACACTTTCGTGTCGAACAGGTTGAAGCCGTCCAGAACCAGACGCACCCTGTCGGAGAACTTGTAACCGATCTGGCCGTTGACGAGCGACGTCTGGCTGGATTTGATGCCTCCGTTTTCGAGCAACGGCCGCGGCCCGAAATGGCGAAGGCGGAAACTGCCCACGGGTCCGGTTGAACCTTCCGGCGGTTCTACTGAGATGCCGCTCGAGATCACACGGTTCAGAGCGCCTGGAACGAGATCCTCACCTTTCGGAAGTTCCAGAAACCGCGCTCTGGAGAAAGAGACATCCGTATCCAGTGTGATCCACGGATGCGGGTGATAGAAATTCGTGATCTCCACGCCGACGCGACGGCTCGGAGGTCCGATTTCAGTATTGCCCGAATCGCCGACGTAGAACAACTCCGAATCGAAACCCAGATACCACACGCTCACTGTCGACTGCATACGAGGAACGGCGACTGAACGCACGCCGAACTCTGCGCCGCGTGCTCGAACGATCGGCGATGAACGTTCGACCGGATCACCCGTGAATGGATCCACAGACAACGTCGCCCCCAGACCACTGTTGCTGTGGAAGCCCAGTCCCCAGTTGGCGTAGAACTCAGTGCCGCCCCAGGGGCCGAACACGGCAGACACTTTCGGGCTCGCGATTCCCGTCGCTGCTTTCCCCGAATTCAGAGGGTTGTTCGACAACACGTTGTAATGAAAAACATCTCCGCGCAAACCGAATGTCGTACGAAAAACGCGGCTCCACGTTATCTCCGTCTGTCCGAACGTGCCGAGTGAAACCTGGTCGACTTCGTCGGCGCGCACAGTCTCGCGGCGCCGTCCATTGGTCGTCTTGTAGAGCCCGAGCGGTCCGCCGACGGAGTCGTTCCGGAACCTGACGCCGAATGCTGTTTCGGCATCGAATCCCGCGAAATGTCCCAATCGCCGGTGGGTCACTTGTCCGCCGGCGACCCAGCGACGTTCGAACTGCTCGAACTGATCGCCGTTCACGGGATCGTTCAGGAAGTAAGTGAAGTTGTGCAGAAGCTTGACGCCATACCGCTGCACGTATGCGTTGATGCGTGTGGAGTCGTTTGTGCCCGATCGCTGCCAGTCGCCGGTGACCGCATAGCGAAACGTTTGGCCACCGTCATCAGGTTCGATGAAGCCGAAGCGGTCGATGAGTCCGCTGTCGATCGCGCGCTTCGGAACCTGGTCGGTCGAGTGCCAATGACTCGAAAAGCCCAAACCGGTGATGGAAAATCCGTTGCGAGCATCACCCTGGCTATACCGAATGACGGCGTTCTTCTTTGGATGAGCATTGGGATGAACCCACGGACCGTCATCTGTAGCCCACTCCACCGCCGTCAGCAGGTTTCCCCGGCCTACACGCGGTGAAACGGCGCCGAAGAATCGGAAGAAGTCATCGGAACCGCCGCTGATGCTTGCGACAGGCCGCTCGAGCCGATTGAAGTAATTGATGTTCGCGGCGCCGACAGCGGAAAAGTCGCCTTCTTCCGCGTAATACGGTCCTTTTCTGAATTGCACACCGCTGACCAGTTCAGGAATCAGAAAGTTCGTGTCCGCATAGCCCTGCGCGTGCGCGTGCGTCGGCATGTTGACGGGAATACCGGCGATTGTCGTTGCGAAGTCGAAACCATGATCAAGGTTGAAGCCACGCAGATAGTACTGAGGCGCTTTGCCTTCCCCGCTGTGCTGGCTGATCACCATGCCGGGCACGGTTTCCAACACTTCGGCCGCACGGCTGAGAGGACGATTCGTGAGTTGGGCTGCCGTAATTGCGCCTTCACTGCCGGATCGAGCCACACCAACGATGTTTTCGGCAGGGTTTTCCAACTCCGCGAGATTGCGGAACGTCATGGGCGCGGTGATCGTGATGTCCGCGCTGGCAGAAATCGTCAAGACGACATCCACGGTCGCGGTTCCGTCAGCCGCTACAACGATCGTCCGGCGGGCCGTGTTGAAGTTGATGAGCCGGAAAGTGACTTCAGCAGGACCGGGCAGTACGTTGTCGAAGCGGTACGTTCCATCGGCCTCTGTGATGGTTTCGATGTGCTCGGTTGCGCCCATCTGAAGCAGGGACACGGCAACTCCCGGAATTACCGCCTCGGTTTGATCCATGACGCGCCCGGCTATTCTTCCGCGGGCCTGCGGAAATGCCGAAACCGGTAACAGCAATGTTGTTATGAGAACGAGAAAGACAATCCTTTTAAGCGGTGCCATCGTCGTCTCCTCCAGTCGCATACTTTGCACACGCTGTGCCGGTCGTCGCGTATGCGCGTAAAGTCAATGCCGGCGCGGGTGTCTCTCGGTCAGCCTGCCGCTGCGCTACGACGCATTTTGCCCAATCGTCAAAAAAACGGGGTGCAGGCCGGGAGGGGTTGTCACGAAGTCAACGCGACCGGTTTGGAATACCCGTAGGCGAACAACCGCTGGTTCTGCTTACCAATCATCTCGACTTTGGTGCGGCCACAATTGCCAACATTTATAAGGATCGCTGGCAAACGTTTTTGACTTCCCGTCATCCACGGCGCATCTTTCGCATTAAACGATCGTGAAAAGGCCGCGTTTTACCGGGTCGCGAATGGAGTACGTTGTGCGACACTCCAAAGCAAGGAGGATGCAATGGCCTCACTCAAAAGCATCTTGATCCCGATCGATTTTTCGGAGCCCTCCAGGAAGGCGTTGCGATACGGCCTGATGCTGGCGGATAAGTACGCTGCGAAAGTCGTTATTGCTCACGTCGTACCCGAAAGCGACAAACAGAGGCACCCGGTCGATGCGATCCGGCAGGAGATTCACGCATTCATGCCGATGCATAATCCAGCCCGGTCCGATTACCGGATCATCGTCCGCACCGGCCGTGTTGAAGCGGAGTTGCTGGGGATCGCGGCAGAGGAAGCCGTCGATCTCGTCGTCATGGGAACGCATGGCCGCCGCCACCCGGGCCGGTGGTTCATCGGATCTGTGACGGAGCACATACTACGCAAGGTTCCAGTTCCTGTGCTTACCGTTTCCCACCATGACAGCGAACAACACACGGCCGATTCCGTTGCCTTGAAACGCATCCTTTACACGACCGATCGGTCGGAGTCGTCGGACAAGGGCCTGCAGTATGCCGCCGAGCTCGCGCGTGCGACCGGCGCACAATTGACGATGATGCATGCGATTCATTACGCGGACCGCGCGTTCTGGGCGCCCGGTGGGATTCCGGGCCTCGAAGAGGAACAAGTCCGCGTCGCTGACGAGATGCGAAAGGCTGCCGAAGCAATCGCTCCAGGCATGCGCGTTGAGACACTCGTCGTGGAAGGCAGGCCCTTCGAAAAGATTCTCGAGACTGCGGCAGAGCGCAGCATGGACGTCATCGTCCTGAATCTCCAAAGCAAAAGCACCGTGGAGCGCGCCTTCCTCGGCTCGACGGCCGAGCGAGTCGTGCGGCTGTCTCCTGTTCCGGTGTTGTCGATCCCGCTTGTCTCAGCGGCTTAGCAGTTCCCCCGCAAACTCATCGATGAACCGGGTCAGCGCGGCCCAATCCGTGTATTCGTAGTCCTTCGAGGTATCCGTCGCCGCGCCGGCCTGCCTGGCGATGCGTTTCATGATGAAGCGGACGATGATGCTGTACTTCGAATACTGGAGCGCGCCGGCAATCGGTTTCACGCGTTGCGGGTGCCATCCGGTCTGCTCGACAAAATGATCGAGCATCTTCCGGACGTCGGCTGCAAAGCGCGCCTGCTCTTCCGGGCTAGCATCCTTTTTTTCCGCGCCGGCTTCGCTCAACGTGACCGAAAGAAAAGCGGCAGGCAGACGCTCCAGTTCTGCTCGATGCTTCCGGACAAACCGCACCATCTCCGACTCGTGCTCGCCGGCATGAACGGATGCCGCAAGGACAACACCGGCATACTTGTCGAGCGTGAGTGCGGCAGGCAGATCCTGAACATTGCGAACCCGGGCCGCCACGCCATGCTCGCGAAGACGGCCTGCCACATGGTCCGCGATTCGTCGCGTCTGGCCTTCGCGTGTCGCGTAAAAAATGCCGATTGGTTTCATGAAACCCCCTGACCGTCGTAAGAGCATCAGGCGTTCCAAACCGGTCGCGTTGACTTCGCGGCAACCGATTCCGAACTGCACGCCTGTTTTTTGACGATTGGGCAAAACGCGTCGCAGCCTGGCGGCAGGCAGACCGGCCGCAACCCGCGCCGGCATTGACTTTACGCGCATACGCGACGACCGGCAAAGCGCGTGCAAAGTATGCGAGCGGAGGAGACGACAATGGCACCGATTAAAAAGATTCTCTTTCCCACCGATTTTTCAGCCAACGCGGATCAAGCGCTGGGTTATGCGATGAGGCTTGCCGGCATCCACGGCGGCGAGATCATCGTTCAGCACGTTGTTGGCAATTACTTCGACAAGCATCCGCACTGGACAACACTCTTCGATGTTCACGAGGCACAGAAGTTTTTGGACGGCTATGCAGAACATCTGCGGAAGGACATCCTGCCGAAGGACATGGGCGATGTGCATCTCCGCACGGTGATTTCCAAGGGCGCCTTACCCGACGAAATCGCGGCGCTTGCGCAGAATGAGATGGCCGACCTCGTCGTCATGGGCTCTGCAAAAGGCGTGATCACGAACAAGGTGATTCGAATGACGAATCGCCCCGTTTTTGCGCTATCCGCCCACGCGCGCGGCCAGGATGAGGTCGGCTTGCGGAAAGTCGAAAAGATTCTGATTGCCACGGATTTCTCGCCGCATTCGAAGCGTGTGGTTCAGTACGCATTCGACCTGAAGCGTATGTTCGACAGCACGATTTACATGCTGTACGTGATCGAACCCGGACATGCGGTCAACTGGGCGCTTCGCCAGGGCCACCTTGTCCATGCCAGAGAGAAGATGCGCGAGTGGGCGAACAACCAGCTCGTGAATCTCACTCCGGACGAGTTCATCAACGATCCCACGGTCATTCGCCTCGTTGAAGAGGGTAATGCCGGGAGCACTATCGCCGACGTGGCGGTCGATGTGGGCGCCGATCTCACGATCCTCGGTACGCATGAATACGGCGCTGTGCACACCCGATTGATGGGAACGACAACGGATGAGCTTTTGACGAAGACAACAACTCCGATTCTCGCGGTGAAACTCTAATGAGCAACATTCTGATCGCAGACGACGATAAGACGTGCCGCGACTCCATCAAGAAAGTCCTGGAGAGAGAGGGCCACATTGTGGAGACGGCCGAGAACGTGGACAAGGCGCTGGAAGCTTTGGGAACGTCGCACTTCGACCTTCTCGTCTGCGATTACAGGATGCCGGGCAAGACCGGAATTGATTTGTTGACCGAATTGAGGCGCAAGGAATCAATAACACCCGTTCTAATGATCTCGGCCTATGCGGACGCGTCGGTCGAATCCGCAGTACGACAGCTTGGCGCGCTGGATGTTTTGAGAAAACCGATACGGCGACAGGAACTCATCGATCGGACCGCAAAGGTCATTGGAGGCTGATATGAGCGGAGCGAATGCAAGCCCGACAGGGCGCAGCCATCAAGTTATGGGCGGGTCGGATGCAATCATCTTCAAAGATTTGCCCGCGACATTTCCGGAGAAGGACAAATACAGGAAACCATCGGTCGTCAGTTCGGTGATCTTCCACGGACTGTTGATCACGATGGTCGTCCTTATTCCTCTGCTGCTGCCGCAAAGCGTTTCCGATCGAGAGCTGCTCTTGATCACGCTGGTGGCACCGATCGGACCGCCCCCGCCTCCTCCGCCTCCACCGCCTGCGGCGCTACCGGCAGTCGCCGTGCCCAGGACGGTGCGGCCTGCGGTCCGCCCGGTGACGCCAGCGACACTTGTCGCGCCGACAACTGTTCCTCGCGAAATCGCGAAGATCATCGACGCGCCGATCGAGCCGCCGCCCGGCGTCATCGGAGGTGTCCCCGGCGGAATCCCCGGCGGATATGTCGGCGGAGTTTTGTCCGGAATCCTTGCTTCGAACGGCGCCGCGAATACGGCGGACCTGGCGCCGGTCCCGCCTCCGCCACCGCCTCCTCCGCCGCCAAAGCCTGTCGCGCCTGCGAGGCCGGTTCGCGTCGGCGGAGTGGTGCAGGAGCCGCGCGTTCTCTCAATGGTGCCGCCTGTGTATCCAAAGCTGGCATCGACAGCGCGCGTGAGCGGCACCGTCGTGCTCGAAGCAACATTGACCGAGCAGGGCACGGTCGAAGAGATCAAAGTCGTCTCCGGCCATCCGCTCCTTGTCGAGGCGGCGATTGCGGCGCTGAAGCAGTGGCGGTATGAGCCAACGTACTTGAACGGAATCGCGGTATCGGTCATTCTGACGGCGAAGCTGCACTTCATGCGGTCACCTCTTTCGTGACGGGCAGTAGACCATGCTGTGCTATAACGCGATTTTCTGGAGATCGGCATGGACCTCATCGACAAGTTCGGTATGGATGAGAAGGAACGGAACGACCGGCTTCGCTTTCTCGACTTCACCCGCGAAGATGCGGAGCGGCTCAAATCGATTCATGACGTCGCTGTGCGCTATCAGCAGGACGTCATCGACAGACTTTACGAACACATTCTGAGTTTCGACGAGACGCGGCAATTTTTCACCAACCCCGCCGTTCTCGAGCGTGTCAAAGAGCTTCAAAAGCAATACTTCATTCAACTGACCGAAGGCCGCACCGATGTCGCTTACTTCGAAAACAGGCTGCGTGTCGGCGACGCGCACCAGCGCATCGAGCTGCTGCCGCAGTGGTATCTCGGCCTCTACAGCAAATACGTCGGCCTCATCATCGATCAGATCCGCAGGCACGAAGGCGATGCCAAAGCGCTCGAGATCCTGCCGTCGCTGATGAAGCTCATCTTTCTGGATGTCGGTTTGGCGATCGACGCATACATCGGCGGTGGCTTCATCGACAAACTGCGGCAGGAACGCCGGGTGAGCGCAGGGCTCCGCGAAGAGCTCGCGCGCAAAGAGCGTCTGGCGATTCTCGGACAGCTCGCCGGCGGCGTCGGACATGAACTCCGGAATCCCCTCGCCGTTTTGCAGACGTCCATGTATTTCCTGAAGATGACTCTCGGCGACGTGGAGGACACCAAGGTCCAAAAACATCTCGGCCTCATGGAGCAGGAACTTAGCAACGCGAATGAGATCATCACGAACCTGCTGGACTTCTCTCGCGTCCGCCAGGCGGAGCGCATCCGCGTGTCCATGGCGGAGATCATTCGAATTGCGCTCGAGCGGCAGGACTTCGGCTCTGTTCAGGTCGACAAGGACATCAACGATTTCAATGTGCTCGCCGATCCCGGTCAAATGCGGCAGGTGTTGACGAACATCGTGACGAATGCGATACAGGCGATGCCCAAAGGGGGACGTCTTTCCATTACGACTGGCCGGAACAATGGCGACGCCTGGATTTCCGTTGCAGATTCAGGCGTGGGCATGGATGCGGAAACGCTGTCGCACATTTTCCAGCCGCTCTACACCACAAAACCGAAAGGCATCGGATTGGGTCTCGCGGTCTGCGAGTCTCTCGTACGCGCGAATGGCGGAAAGATCACAGTGACGAGCGACCCCGGCAAGGGCAGCACATTCACCGTGCATCTCGCCGCGAGCGGAGACTGATGCCGTGAACACCCCCTTCAAAATCCTCGTCGTGGACGACAACCGCTCGCTCGCGGAAGCGCTCTTCGACGTCTTCGAAGCCAAAGGATACCAACCAACTGTCGCATTCGACGGCCTGGAAGCGCTGGACAAGATCCGGCAACAGCATTTCGATTGCGTCCTGATGGACATCCGCATGCCCGGCCTCAGCGGAGTCGACGCGTTCAAGGAAATGAAGAAGCTTGCGCCTTCAACTCCGGTGATCCTGATGACGGCCTATTCCGTGGCCGGTCTGATCGAGGAAGCCCGGTCGGAAGGCGCTCTCGCGATTCTTCAAAAGCCGGTGGATCCGAAGAAAATCATCGGCATCGTCGATGAGTTGAAAGGCACGTCGGCAGTGTTGATCGCCGATCCGAGGCCGGAGACGACGCTTCTCCAGACACTGACTGAAAGAGGAGCGCGGGTCGCCGTTGCCACGAGTTCCGCCGACGCCATTCGCGCGGCCGCAAGCGGTGAATACGACGCGATTCTGCTGAGCGCCGAAATCGAGGGCCTCACGTCGCCGGACACCATCGCCCTGATCAAGCGATGCGATCCCAAATGTCTGATCATCCTGATGTCCGCAAATCCGAAAGAGTCCTCAAGCCCGTACACATTTGCCGCTCTCCAGAAACCGTTCAAGATTAATGACGTCGTTTCGCTGCTTGAACGAATACGATCGGCGAAGGTACAGGAGAAACTCGGAAACAAGCTCTTCGAGGTTTAGGTCGCCCGAGCGCGGCTGCGGTTCATCCAGATAGCCCATACCTCGACGATGAACGTGGCAAGCCGGGAATTCCATAGTCCCAATCCAAAACGGAACTCGAGTCCAGGCGCGAGAGGCATGTCGGGCCGGTGCGTGGCCACGTCCAAAACCCAATGGCTCAGGACGGCGAAGAAAAGTATCAAAGCGCCACGCCGGTCATGGCGCAGCAGATAGTAGACTGCTGCAAACAAACCTCCCCACACGACGTCCATAAGAAGGCTGTGGCTGAATGGAATGTAGACAAGGTTCAGGGAATTCGCGACCATGATTCCGGGCTGAATGACAACCTGCTCGACTCCCAGAACAAAGAACGCAATCCACAGAACGTCCGAAAACGCGGCCGCGAGAATGAGTGTCCCAAGAGAAACTTTAGGGGCTATTGATTTCCCGGCAAGAGCTGCTGCAAAGTGTCCGACAAACATTTGGATTAAAATACGCCACCAGGTTCAACTGGGGGGACTATGAATCGCACTCGTTCGGTTCTTCTTTCCGTGGCGCTCATTCTTGCTGTTGCACCGACAGGTCGCGCAGACGACATCGACGATGTTGTCAATCGATGGATACAACAACAACACGTGCCCGCGGCTTCGGTTGCCGTCATCAAAGACGGTTTTCTGATCAAGGCGCAAGGGTACGGGCTTGCGAATATCGAACACGGCATTGCTGCCCGTCCCGATACCGTTTTCAAGATCGGATCGGTGAGCAAACAGTTCATGGCCACAGGAATCATGCTGCTCGTTCAGGACGGCCGGATCAGTTTAGAAGACAGGGTCAGCAAGTTCATTCCGGGAACTCCGGCGACCTGGCAGGCCATCACGCTTCGTCATCTGCTGACGCATACCTCAGGCCTTATACGCGAGGCGCCTGGTTTTGATCCACGCAAGCTTCAGCCCGACATGGACGTGATCAAAACAGCCTTTCCACTCCCGTTAACGTTCAAGCCCGGCGAGAAATGGGAGTACTCCAACCTCGGTTACTTCGTGCTGGGCGAAGTCATTCGTCGGGTCAGCGAAAAATCGTGGGCGGATTTTCTTGCGGAGCGAGTGTTCACACCACTGGGAATGACTTCAACGCGGGCCACGACTCTTCCGGACATTGTTCCGAATCGCGCGGCCGGCTACGCGTGGGAATCAGACAAATATGTGAACGCGGAAGAATGGTGGGCCGTGCGTCCCAGTGGAGCATTTCTCTCGACAGCCCTCGACCTGGCGAAGTGGGAAGACGCGCTCGTCACGGAGCGGATTCTGAAGACGTCCACAAAGACTCAGATGTGGACGCGAGTCAAACTGAATGACGGCCGTACGCACCCCTACGGATTCGGCTGGGAACTCCCGGACTGGCCGGGCGATTCTACGGGTGCCCCCGTTCCGACGATCCAACACGGCGGAACCATGAATGGATTTCGAGCCACCTATTCCCGATTTCCCACTTACGGCCTCACGGTGATCGCTCTGACGAACCGTACCGGGACGCCTGTCGAAGGTCTTGCAGCAAACATCGCAATCACGGTCGTGCCTCAACTCCGCACCCCTGCGCCCTCGACAGCGCCAAGATAAGGTTCGTCAAGTACGCTCGCGTGGTTCTGATACCATAGCGCCCGCAATCCATAACTCGCCGAAATTCACCGATAGAGGAGGCTTCTATGAAACGCGCGATGCGTCTCTTTTGTTCAGTCCTGCTCGTCTCCATGACCGCGAGCGTCCTGGCGCAGAATGGCGCCAAAACCAAAAAGTTCTTAACGAAACCGCTGGTGATCGAAGATCAGGGCAGCTTCTTTATCGGGGGCGTGCCTAAAGTGACGAACTACGCTGCGTTGCCGCCGGCAAACGTTGCGAATCCGGCGCCGCCCGCGCCCAATCAGATCACGATCGGTCAGATGTATGTTCAGTTCCAGATTCCTGCGCGTAAGAAAGCGAACACGCCGCCGGTCATCATGGTCCACGGATCCACACATACGGCGGCATGTCTGGAATCGACACCCGACGGCCGCGAGGGTTGGGCGCCGTATTTCGTTCGCAATGGGATCTCCACTTACATTGTGGATCAGGCAGGACGCGGGCGCTCGGGGTTCGACCAGTCTGTCATTCACGAAGCCGCGGCATTGATCCGAAGCGGCGAAGTCCAAAAGGGAGCGGCACAGCTCCCAACCTTCGGCAGGATTACCGATAACGGCGCGTGGACAGCGTGGTTCGGGCATCTGATGCCGGCGGGCTCAAACATCCTGACGGGCAAGCTAATGCGCCATGGCGACCCGGGCGATCCTGCCACCGACGACGCCAACCACAAGGACACGTACTTGCCCGCGTACCCGCTCTCGGCAGACGCCAGCATCGCCTCACGTACCGGAGCCATCGCTCAGGCGCCGGCCGGGCCCAATGACTACTACGCGCTCGATTATTACAAGCAGTTGGTTCCCAACGCGGAGGTCACGCTGCCGGGTTCCACGTGCGCCACGTGCGATCCGGTCAATATCGCTCCTGCCAATACCTGGACGCCGCAGGGTCTGGCGCTGTTAGTCGAAAAGCTCGGAGGGGCAGTCGTCGCAACGCACTCGCAGTCTGGAATCATGGGGCATCACATGGCGAGGATCCTGAAGGAGCGCGGTCACCTCAATCTGCTGAAGGGCCTGATCACCATTGAAGGGGGCTGCTCCCTGCCGAACAGCGGGCTCAAAGCCGAGGACTTCGACAACATTCCTTATATGGCCCTCAAGGGAGACTATGCCGCGACGAGCGAACAGTGTCAGACGACAGTCGACGCGATCAACGCGCGACGTAAGGCCGGTCAGGGAATCGCAAAGGCCGACTACATCAAGCTGGACGAGCTGGGCAACCCGATCTTCAACGGCACGACTCATATGATGATGCTCGGCACGAACAACCTCGAAGTGGCCGATGTCATCCTGAAGTGGGCCGATGAAAACATTCCGCCGAAGGCAAAGAACGCAAAAGGCAAGAAGTAATGGCGTAATCCGTGCAATCCGCGGCGAGAGAGAATAAAATCCGCTGAAACTCAAAACACACACTTACTCGTGGTGTCTTTATCGCATCACAACGCCCTGAAAGGAGCGATGGATGAAGAACTGGTTCTTGCTTCTTGCAACAACGTTCACGCTGTCATTGTTCGCTGTTTCCTGCGCCAGCACGCCAAGCCAGCCAACTGACGCTACGGCCGGCGCGCCGCTGTCCCCGCCAAAAGCCGAAGACAAAGAGTGGGGAATGGCGAACAAAGATTACTCCGCGAGCCGATACAGTTCGCTGAATGAGATCAACACGGAAACCGTCAAAAACCTCAGAGTCGCCTGGACATTCTCGACCGGCGTTCTGCGCGGACACGAAGGCGGGCCGCTGGTGATCGGCAGCACCATGTACGTCCACACGCCCTTTCCCGATCTCGTTTATGCCCTCGACCTCACAAAAGAAGGCGCGCCTGTCAAATGGAAGTACGCGCCGAAACAGGACCCGCAAGTGGTGGCAATCGCCTGCTGCGATACGGTGAATCGGGGCCTCGCGTACTCCAACGGCACGATCTTTATGAATCAGCTGGACACGAACACCGTGGCGCTGAACGCTGAAACCGGCAAAGAAGTGTGGAAGGTCAAGCAGGGAGACTACAGGATGGGTATGACCATCACGTCTGCGCCTATGGTCATCAAAGACAAAGTGATCTCCGGAATCAGCGGTGGAGAGTTTGGCGTTCGAGGATTCGTAACGGCGAACGATGTGAAGACCGGCAAGCAAGTCTGGCGCATGTACAGCACCGGCCCCGAAGAGGAAGTCGGTTTCGCCGGTTCGATGGAGACGTGGAAAGGTGACGAGTGGAAGCGCGGAGGCGGCACAACATGGGGATGGTACAGCTATGATCCCGATCTCAACCTCTTCTACCACGGCACTGGAAACCCCGGCTCCTGGAATCCCGACCAGCGGCCCGGCGATAACAAATGGTCGATGACGATCTTCGCGCGAGATCCCGACACGGGTAAAGCGAAGTGGGCTTATCAGAAAACGCCGCACGATCGATGGGACTACGACGGTATCAACGAGAACGTTCTCGTCGATCTCAACGTTGGTGGACAAATGCGGAAAGCCCTGGTGAACTTCGATCGGAATGGCTTCTCGTACACCATGGATCGGACAACCGGTGAATTGCTCGTCGCCGAGCCATTCGTTCATGTCAACTGGGCGAAGGGAGTTGACCTGAAAACCGGCAAACCCATCGAAGTCCCCGAAAAGCAGACCTCCTCAACGAGAAACACCAAGGACATCTGTCCCTCGGCCATGGGAGGAAAGAACCAGCAACCGGTCGCCTACTCCCCACGAACAAGTCTCTTCTACGTACCCACAAACAATCTCTGCATGGACTATGAGGGTGTGGAAGTGAAGTATCAGGCCGGCCAGCCGTACGTCGGCGCAATCGTCGTCAGCCATCCCGGACCGGGCGGCAACCGAGGCGAGTTCATTGCCTGGGATGCGTCCACGGGTAAGAAGGTCTGGGGCATCAAAGAAAACCTGGCCGCATGGGGAGGCGCTCTTGCCACCGGCGGCGATGTGATCTTTTACGGAACGATGGAAGGTTGGCTGAAAGGTGTTCACGCCAAGACAGGCGAGACCTTGTGGAAGTTCAAGACTCCATCGGGAATCATCGGCAATCCGATGACGTATACGGGACCCGACGGGAAACAATACATCGCCGTGCTTTCCGGCATCGGCGGATGGTCCGGCATCGGAGTCGCGGCGGAAATCGGTCCCGAAGATCCCACGGCGGCGCTTGGGGCGATCGGCGCTTTTGCCGACGTCGGTAACTTCAGCAACCAGGGTGGTGTGTTGACGGTGTTCGCCTTGCCGTAGGTATGAGGAAACACCAAGGCACATTTTCTTATGCGGCGTTGCTTTGTGCCTTTGCGTCTTTGTGCCTTGGTGTTTCCTTACATGGCCAGACAAAGAAACAGTTGGGCATATGCGCCGACCCTGAAAATCTCCCCTTCTCCAACCGCCGGTTGGAAGGCTTCGAAAACAAGATCGCGAGTTTGATAGCTTCGGAACTGGGAACGACTCCGCGCTACGTCTGGTGGGGGCAACGCGTGGGTTTTATCCGTAACACCATGAATGCCACGCTGGAGTCGGCGCGGTGTGATGTCGTGATCGGCGTTCCTTCCGGATACGATCTGGTGCAACCGACGAAGCCGTACTATCGATCGACTTATGTCTTCGTGTATCGGAAGGGAAAGGGACTGCAGATCAAGTCTCTGGACGATCCGATTCTCAAAAAAATCAAAATCGGTGTCCATTTGCTCGGCGACGATTACACGAATCCTCCGCCCGTTCACGAGCTATCCAAAAGAGGAGTTGTCGACAACGTGGTCGGGTTCAGCACGTTTTACTCTGCTCAGAATCCGCCGGACGCGATCATTAATGCGGTCGCCGCTGGAAAAGTCGATGCAGCCATTGTTTGGGGGCCGGCGGCGGGATACTTTGTAGCGCGGCATCGCGTGCCATTGGAAATGGTCCCTATTCCTTCCGGAAAGACCGATCTTCCATTCGCGTTCGACATGGCCCTTGGCGTTCGGAAAGGTGACGAAGCGCTAAAATCGCGGCTGGAACAGGTGCTCGATCGAAGGCAGGTCGAAATTCAAAAAATTCTTAAGGATTATGGCGTTCCACTTTTAGACAGCAGAAAGGCCGTTACGAAATGATCTCTCGGATCTCCATGCTTGCGGCCTTGGCGTGTATCGTGTGGATTATCTCCGGCTCCGTCTCCCCGGTTCATGGCCTGCAGAAGGCGTCCGCGCCGCCTTCCTCGGACGCATATCAGAATGTATACAACGGGTGGAAATGGTGGCACGTCTACTGCTATCGATGCCACGGCATGAACGCGATCGGCGGTAGCCTGGCACCGAACCTGATCGATCCCAACGCGCGGTTGCCGCTCAAAGACTTTTTGTACCGGGTTCGAAACGGAAGCGCCGACGGGCAGATGCAGCCCTGGGACAAACTCCTCGACGACAAACAGATCACTCAGCTCTATTACTACGTGATGGCGCGGACCGACAAAGTGTTGCCTCCCGGCCGGCCGGATGAAGTCGGACCGAAGGGCGGCCCATGGGTCCCGCCTAAAGGATGGCCAAAGTTTCAAACAGGCGCGCGATGAATCAGCGCATCAATCTGGTTATCGGCCTGGTTCTCGGCCTTTCGTTTTTTCTCGCCGCCTGCAGCGCAGCGCCACCCTCCTCTGCGAACTATCGAATCTACGTAACGAATGAACGGTCGGGCGATGTCAGCGTTATCGATGCCGCAACACATGAAGTAATTGCGACAGTGCCTTTGGGGAAACGTCCTCGTGGAATCCATGCGAGCCCGGACCGCCAGACGATCTATGTCGCATTGAGCGGATCTCCGATCGCAGGGCCAGGCGTGGATGAAACGAAGTTGCCGCCGGCGGACAAGAAGGCGGATGCGATCGGCGTATTCGACGTTCGAGGGAACAAACTGCAACGGCTGATCCCGGCGGGATCGGATCCGGAAGAATTCGACCTCAGCAGAGACGGAACGCTGCTCTTCTGTTCCAACGAAGATGTGGCGCTGACCAGCATTGTGGATATCGCTTCGGGTAAGGTCATCGCCTCGATACCTGTGGGACCGGAACCGGAAGGAGTGACGACCAGTCCTGACGGCAAGCTGGTTTATGTGACTTCAGAAGATGCCGGAACGGTCGTCGTCATCGACACAACGACTCGCAAAGCGATCAAAACGATTCCCGTCGGTAATCGCCCCAGGGACGTCGTCTTTTTTCCGGATGGTTCCATGGCCTATGTGACGAGAGAAAACGACGGCGTCATCAGCCTGATCGACGTTCTAAAGGGTCAGCCGATCCAAACCATCGAGCTCGGCCCTCAAGGTGAAGTCAAACCGATGGCCGTCATTCTCTCCCCGGACGCGACAAAAGCCTACGTGAGCGCCGGCCGCGGAAAACGTGTCTACGAGATTGATACCGCCACAAGCATGGTGACCGCTTCAGTCGAAGTCGGGGACCGGCCGTGGGGCATCGCACTCTCGCCGGACGGAAAGACGTTATACACGGCGAATGGTCCATCGAACGATGTGTCGGTCGTGGACGTTGCCACCCGGACCGTAATCAAGAAGATCAAAGTCGGGACCGGTCCGTGGGGCATCATCACGCTGCAGCCTTGAACTTACTTCAAGCGAAGCGACATAGCGTGAACGTCCGCCCGTTCGATGCCCATGGCATCGATGTTGGTGACGGGCGCGATACGTTCAAAGCGCGCATCGCGGCCAGACTCGAGTACTTTCAAAACCGCGACGCCAGGTGAAATTCCCGTACTGACGTGCGGATCGGCAGTCAGGGGGTTGGGACCACGTAGCGAAGCGAAGACATGGCTGCCGTTTGGCGATGTCACCAAGAGATCCGGTGTTGGGTCGCTGCTGATGGGGCCGGCAAGTGGAATACGATTCACGAGAGTATCGGTCGCGGTATCGACGACAAACAGGAAGTTACGCCCTCGATCGGCCACCCACAAATAGTCGCCGTGTTTTGTGACCGTGCCGCCATGCGCATCCGCGTGCTCAACATCTTCGCTGAACACTACCTTCGGAGCAGGCGTGTTGGGCGGATTTGCGGCTGAGAAACCGGATACGGGAAATGCGTACAGATCGGCCTCATACAGGTTAGTGGGCGTTCCTCCGCCCGAATCGATATACATCGTGCTGCGAACCTGGGCGCCGACGCAGCCGTTTGGGTGAACCGTCGCCATATCGTATTCCGCCACGATTTGCATCGGTGTGGTCTTGCCGTCCACGACAAACAATCCACCTCCACGCAACGTGACATAGACATATCGGCTGGTGGACTCGATCACCGGACAGATCGGAGCGTTGTCGTTCCGTATGCCCGCCTGCTCACACGCGACTCCGTTTGGTGTTGCGCATGTGGCCAGGTTGATCATCGCGCCTGAATTGAGCACAAAGTTTTCGGTCGCGTAGTTCGTGTCGATCCTTTCCAGCAGCTTCCCATTCTGGTTCGCGAACGCAATATAGGTCTCGTCCGCAGAGGGAATCGCAAAGTGAACCTGTCTTGCTCCGCCTGCTCCGATCGAAGAGCGAATGCATTCGACAGGATTTCTCGTTTGCGCCCTGATAAAAAGGATGTGCCCGGACGCGACAAACGAAACGATCGCGTGTGTCTGGGATGGGTTGAACGCAATCATGTGCGGTCTTACCGGATTAACTCCCGTTTTTGCGAAACACATGGTGGCGGCTGAGCCGGCGAGGTCGATCTTTTCCGGCACGGCTTGTGCAGGATTCTTCCCGCTTTCCAGCGTGTGCCCGTCATAGATGTGGATGGTACCGCCGTAGGTCAAACCCGGGGAATTGGACTGGTCAATGGCCCAGATTTCGTATTTGTCTGCCGACAAGGCTGGGGTCAGCCCAGTGAACAATACGAAAACAAGCGTGGCTGCAAACCGTACGGTAATCTTAAGCATTCTGGATAACCCTCCTTTTTCCTTCTCCTATATCACAGCGACCGGATTTTGACTTCCTCCGCTGATAGCATGTTAGTAGGACTGTCTGAACGAGTCTCCGAAAGGAGTTCATATATGAGATTCGGAAGCGTCTTGTTGGCGATGTTTTTGGTAACCGCAACTCTTGCAGCGCAGTACCAGAACTACCAGTACTCAACGCCGTATTATCCCGGACAAATATTTCCAAGCCCGTACTATCCCGGTTCGTACTACCCCGGTTCGTACTATCCCAGTTCGGCGCCTGTTTACATGCAGCAGCAGATCTATCCCGACCAGTTCACGAGCGCGACTGCCAACAACATCATCGATGATTTGGAGGCTCAGGTAGAGCGGCTCCAGGGCGAGGTGGAAAGGCTTCAGAACGAACTGGCGGTCACGGCGGTCACGGTTGTCTCACCGCCTCCACCGCAGCCTGAGGCGCAAAACGCGGAACCAGAAACGCCTGCAACGCCGGTGACCGTGGTTTTCGACAACGGAGCACAGGTCGAGGGCTCAGGGTATGCAATTGCGGGCGACATGATCTGGATTCTCGGTCCAACCGGTACCCGGAGATTTGCTCTTTCCGACCTCAACCTCGAGGCAACGCAGCGGGAGAATCTCAGTCGAGGAGTCGGCTTTCAGGCCATCCCTGCGGAGTGATCCGGCTTACCGGCGCTCCTCGCAGTTATACGGCACGAGGGTTTCTTTCAAGTCGAGCCAGTAGCGGTTCAGCGTGACGGGTTTCGTGAAGTTGACGGGATCCGTGACGCTGACCGTGTAATCGAGCCGGCTGCCGTCCGCGGTCGGCGTGAATCGTTCGACCAGAGTGGATTGTTCGCTCTGGGGAATTCCTGCCTGATCGAACCACTTGAAATTCACGTGAGTGGTCGTGACGACGAGCGTGGAGCCTTCCCACTTTCCGACTGAATAACCGACAAGAGAAGGCCGCGTCCCGCGGGGCGCCGCGGTTTGATTCATATGGATCGTGCGCTGCAGGTCGTACTCTTCAATCTGGATGACGATGTCGTTCCCCTTTTTCGAAATCGCGATGGGGTAAGGATTCTCCATGATCATCGGCATGCCCTTCGGCTTGCAGTTCAGAGTTGGATTGTCCCTGGTTCGATTGAACGCGGCTACCGGCTTGCGGGCTGCGTCCGTCATCGGATAGGTCTCGAGTTTGAACGCCGCATTGATGTCCTCGGGCAATAAGAAAGGACTCAGCGCGGTGAAACTCCAGACGCGGAACAGTCCGAGCTCCGGCCTGGACCGATCGCCTTCGCGCTTTCGAGCGTAGTCGTAGTTGCCGGTAGGACGATTGCCGAACTTCGCCGTCGCGCCACGGAACAGAATCAACTCCCGGCCATCCGGCGTCAGCAGATTCGTCGCGTGCATTTCCTTCTTTTCAGTAACCGGAGGCCAGCCGGCGACGCGGACTTTCATACCCGCGGTCAGATACTCGCGCAGGACTCCGGAACGGACCATCTGCGACGCGCCCGCTGTTTCAAGAGTCCAGACGACAGGTTTGCCGTTTTCCATTGTGCGGACTCTGAGGTGCGCATGCGGATTCGCCCAGCGAACCTCGATTAATTCGCCTTCAATCTCCATCGAACGATTGTTATCGAACTGTCCGGCGAAACTGTGGTGAGCGGACCCCGCCGTCGTGAACGGGAATATGAATGCGGCAGCATAGAAAACGCTTCGTACGATTTGAGTATTCATGACGTCCTTCCAAAGCCCGGTATTCTCTCATTTCGGCGGCGCCGTTGTACCATCGATAAGTTCGAGCGAGACCCACTTATAAGGGAGCTGAGTGAATGAAAAAACGATCGATAGTCTTTACGCTGGCGCCTGTGGCGTTAGCCGCTCTATTGCAGTTGCAATGTATGGCGCAATCGCCGGGCGTTGAAACACGTTCGCCCAATGCCACAGGTCAGACGCCCGCATTTGCTGGTCAAACACGGGTACAGCAGCAAAAACTGAACGTGGCGTTCGATGTTGTGACCGTTGTTCCTGCCGTGGAGACACCATGGGGGCTGGCCTTTCTGCCCGGAGGAAAGATGCTCGTCACCGAACGCGTCGGGCGTTTGAGAATCGTCGATGCCGCGGGCAAACTCTCCGAGCCGGTTGCCGGACTTCCGATGGTTGACAATCGCGGGCAGGGCGGATTGCTGGACGTGACGCTCGATCCGAATTTTGCAACCAACCAGCTTATCTATTGGAGCTACTCCGAACCGAAGGAAGGCGGCGCGAACAACACGGCCGTCGCGCGAGGCAAACTGGTGGACGGCGCAGCGCCGCGAGTCGAGAACGTTCAGGTTATCTACCATCAGGAGCCTTCGCTGCGCTCCACGCTGCACTACGGCAGCCGCCTGGTGTTTGGAAGGGACGGCACGCTGTTCGTTACGCAGGGTGAGCGATCCATCACCGAAGGCCGCATGCAGGCGCAGAAAATGGACAGCCTTCTGGGAAAGATCGTGCGAATCAATGCCGATGGGTCGATTCCGAAAGACAATCCTTTCGTAGCCAAAGCCGGGATCCGGCCGGAAATCTGGTCGTCCGGCCATCGGAATGTGCAAGGAGCTGCGCTTCATCCCACGACCGGTGAACTCTGGACCATCGAGCACGGTACCCGCGGCGGCGATGAATTGAATATTCCGAAAAAGGGCGGGGACTATGGATGGCCGACGATCGCGTACGGCATCGAATACCAGGGAGGCCCGATCACGGGCGGCATTCAGGCCAGGGAAGGAATGGAGCAGCCTCGATATTTCTGGGATCCCGTCATTGCTCCGGGCGGCATGTCGTTCTACAACGGATCGCTGTTCCCCGCGTGGAAAGGCAATCTGTTCATCGGCGGCCTCGGCAGCCAGCACATCGCCCGGTTGACGATCAGCGGCGATAAGGTCACGGGTGAGGAACGATTGCTCGAGGATATGCAGCCTCGCGCCCGCATTCGCCTCGTTAAGGAAGGTCCGGACGGCGCCTTGTACGTTCTGGCGGAAGGCGGTGGCGGTCGTGGAGCTCCTCCGACACCCGGCCGCATCCTGAAACTCGTGCCGAAGCGTTAGCATCACCATTTCGGCTGGGTTGAAACGACTGTAGCTCAGGGCTGCTTGTAGCGGCCTGTAAAGATGCCGCGCCCCACAACCTTTCCTTCCATTGCTGTCATCACTGCCGCGCGGTCAGCGTTTTCCGCCAACTCGAGAGGCACGTTGAGCGCATACAGCGTCAATGTGTAGTGATGTGGCGGACCCGCTGGGGGAGCGCCCGGCCCGGCATATGTCCGGATTGAACGCGCGCCTGCGGGAAGTTCCCCGCCTTTACCGCCTGCACCTTCGGCCAGCGACGTTGTCGTCGCTGGAATCTTGATAACCATCCAATGCAAAATGTCGCCGGTCGCGGAACCGCGCGGAGCCACCGGCTCCGGATCGTTCATGATGAGAACGAACTCGACCGTTCCCATCGGCACATTCGTCCATGACAACGCCGGAGAAATGCCCATGGCCCCGCCGGCATGTTTCTGCGGAATCTCGCCGCCATCCGGCCAGGCCGTGCTGTTCAATGTCAGACCGGGACCACCGCGACCGCCACCGCCACCTCTACCCTGACCACCGCCTCGTCCACCGCCGGCGCCCGGCTCCTGTGCTGCAACGCTCATGCTGATTGCAGCGATCAATGCAAACGCTATCGTAGCTACTCGAAACGCTCTATATCGCAATATGTGCCTCCTTCAAGACCGGTAAAGACTACAGAAGTTTCCGGCGCCGGTATACTGCCCGCTATGCAACAGAATGAAGACGTACTGGCTATCGGCAGACGAAGTTGCGCGCGTCATCCGTGCTGCCACGGCCTCGATACGTCGCAGCCTGAGGATAAGGACACAACGGGCGTGTGCGTACGACTTTGCCGTGCTCGACGCGCGACGCAATCACCTTGTTGGGCGCCTGGCCACGCTCGATCCAGCGCCGCATGACGCTGAGCATGTCGAAGGTGTCGGTGCCGGGTCCGCCGTTGCATTCGATCATGCCAGGAACCATATAGAGTCGAACTGCGCGCCGTGTGTTCGCGGCGCCAATTGTCGTTTCAACGCGGTTGTAGTAGTCCAGTACGGCTCCCGCCGGCACGAGCGCGTTATTCCAGCCACCTGACAGCATCAGCTTTCCGCCGCGCCGTATGTATTCCGAAATGTCAGGGTTCGATGCATTGACGCGCGCGATGTCCGCCCGGTCCGCCAGCGCGACGTCACGGTCTAAATCGACCGCGCTCGTCCGGTAGTCCCACATCGGATCGCTCTTAATGACGCGAAGCGCGCTCGTGGCAATACCAATGGGGCTCGCTGCCTCGCTGAAGAAGCTCCAGTCCAGCTCGCTCCCGCGATAGAGCGGCGACCAGATCCTCTCATTCGTCCGCGGATTTGTCGGACCGGCGTAAATCTTCCGTGCCGCCTCGACCTGAGCAGTGGTCAGGCAGTTCGATCCGTCGCCGGACTTGCACTCGATCTCTTTCGGGTCGAACCCGCAGCGGGTTGGGTTTTCGAGCAGTCCGTCCTTCACTCCATCCAGCATGTCGCACTTTCCCAGAACGGCCTCGTGAATGACGGACAGCTTCGCCGCCGGCAAAACCGCAACGCCATTGGGATGCGTCGCCTGCCACAACCAGAGCTGTCCGAATATCTGGCGCGTCAGATGCGCGGCGTGGCCACCGACGACGACGCCGTTGTAATCGGCCGGATATTTCTGGACTTCGTGCAAGGCTGCGGCGGAGCCGCCTCCACATTCGATCATGTATGAGTATTTCGGAGCCCTCCCTTAGTAGGCCGTTGCGAGAGCTTTGCCGGCGACCGTTGTTTCGTGCATGGCGCGGCCCGCGAAGTCGGTCACCTTGTCCGGCACTTGCATCCACGCTGTGTCGCCTCCCTCATGGCCTGTATCCGTGCTGGCCACGGAGAAGCCGTCGCTCAGGCCGACGCCCATCGCGTTGTAGTTGATGACTCCACCAAGACCGTTGGGACTCGCGCCGCGGAAGTGACCGTTCCACCCTGTGATCGGCATCCACAGTTCCATGTGAATGTCTGAAGATGGCGACGGTTTCAGCATTGCGGCAACACGACAGAACGCCGGAAGCTCCCGAAATGGCGGCACGCCTCGGCCGCCGTTGTATCCAAGTCCGAGACCTGCCGTGTTCGCAGTTACTCTCCCCGGTACCTCTGGAACAGGACCAATCGTTCCTGCCAACGCGGAAGAACCTCCGCCGCCTCGTGTCGCGGGGTTCACTGGCGGCATGAATGCGCCCGCATTCACCACCTGCGCCAGTGTGATGGTGGTGTTGGGAAGAGATACCGAGGCGAGCCGCTCGCAGGCGGCGGGCGTTCGCGCACTTTGTGCGCTGAGCACGCCGGGCATGAGCTTGAGCATGACCAGAAGAACCATGTACCGCATGAGATTCCTTTCGACGCTATTGGACTCGAAGGAACGCTCGCAATCAAGAGTCTGAACTGTAGGGGCGGTCTATGATAGGTACGGTTGCGGATCGCGCCTGAACCCGGGGTGGCTCGCTAGCTAACGATTTATCGATGATCGCTGGCAACATTGACGATTTTCACTTACGTATTTACGTAACGGGGAGTGCTGAGTGCTGATAGTTGAGGACAACTGCGTCAACTGCTCAGTGTCGGACTCAGATGCCGGCATACCAGGAATAGCCATCTGAGGGCGAGCCCGAACCCAGGCCATCGCCAACCTCGTTCTGGCTGTCCGTTACAGTAATCCTGGTCAGAAACTTGAGGCTTTTGTATCCAAGTTGACGTGGCACCTTCAGCCGCAGGGGCGCGCCATGGTCAATCGGCATCTCCGGTCCGTTCATGGCATAGGCGAGCAGCGTCTGCGGATGCAGTGCGTCGTCCAAATCGATGCTGTCCCACCACTTGTCAAAGGTAAAGAAAAAGACCCACCTGGCTTGCGGCTGGATACCTGCTCGTTCCAACACAACAGAAAGCGGTACGCCGGTCCATTCCGCAATGAACGACCAGCCTTCTTCGCACGCTTGATGCGTAATCTGGCTGCGCGAAGGAAAACCTTTCAATTCCTCGAGAGAAAACGTCCCGGGCCGCGCGACCATGCCGTCTACAGTGAGCCGCCAATCCGCAAATCCGCCGGCCAACAACTTTTGATAAGGCTCCGTCGTCGGGGCCCTTCCATTCACCAGCGGGTTTTCCGTGATCTGGCTGCGGTCGAATTCTCGTGCCGTCGAAGGAAGCTTCGTCAACAAGCGCTGCCCCGCGTACGTGATCGTTTCGCTCAGACCATAAACGCCGCGGCAATTCGCGGGAATCAGGCCGTAGCGATCCGCAACCTTGACTGTCGCACCGAATGCGCCCGCGCCGACTGCGGCGCCGATGCCCGTCTGGATCAGTCTTCGACGGGAGACTCTGCCGCTCATGCGCGCTCCTTTCCGCCGGCCCTGCTTCCGGTGATCATCGCCCGCATCCTAGGCTTGAAACCTGTCTGCCAAACCAGCGCAACGTGACCAATGGAAAACAGCACCAACGCACACGACACGAAAAAATGGATCGTTCGCGCGGATTGCTGCCCGCCGAACGCCGTCACCAGGAACGGGAACACCGACGTGACCGCCGGGGACATCGCCAGGCCCGTCCAGATCATCAGCGGAACCAGAACGAACACAACGGCGCTGTAGCTGAGCCGTTGCAGCACGTTGTAATCGGAAAGTTCTTCTTCGCTGGAACGCCGGAACCGCAGGTGACCGCTAATGATTCGCGCCGCTTCGCGAAATGTAAACTCACTGCGCGCCGGCAGCAGATTCCTGCTGAAGTGCCGATTCGCCAGTCCCGCCAGGACGTATACCAGGCCGGTAAACACGATCACCCACGCAGCAAGAAAATGCAGATACCGGCCCGGACCGCGGATCGGAATATCCAGCACGAACGGCAAGGGCAAGTCGATCAGCGAAGGAGTATTCAGGTTGCCGACTTCGCCCCAGTACAGCCGCGGGTGTGCGAGCAAAATGGCAATCCCGCTCAGCACGAGCACGAGAACACTGACGGCGGAAATCCAGTGCGTGATGCGTACAAGCGCGGTATGCCGCAGGGCTTCGGACTCCTCAACTGTCCGGGACCCGAACTGCGGAAGATAAGCTGACCCTGCCATGCGCGACTCAGTATACTGCCGCGCATGATTTACCAACTCCTGATGGCAATGACCATCTTAGGCGCGGGCTCGCAAGCGCGCGCAGCGGCGCAGCAGGCGCCGCTTCCGATCCAGGACGGTCAGATCATTCAGCTGTGGCAAGGCCGGGCGCCAGGTGCGCTCGGAACGCAGGACGCCGATATTCCGGCGATCACTGTATTCCTGCCGCGTACGATGGCCGCCAACACGCCTGCCGTGATCATTTGTCCCGGCGGCGGCTATGGGAACCTGGCGAGCAACCACGAAGGACGGCAAGTGGCGAATTATCTCAACTCGCTGGGAATTGCCGCTTTCGTGTTGCGATACCGGCTCGGGCCGCGCTATCACCATCCCATCGAACTGGACGACGCGCGACGCGCTATTCGTATGCTGAGGTCGCATGGCTCCGAATGGCGCATCGATCCGGCGCGGATCGGCATCATGGGTTTCTCCGCCGGCGGACATCTGGCAATGACCGCCAGCACACTTTTCGATACGGGCGATCCCAAAGCCTCAGATCCAATCGATCGCGCTTCAAGCCGGCCCGATTTCACCGTGCTGGGTTATCCGGTGATTTCGATGACGGAGTCGTGGACCCACCAGGGATCAAAGAACAACCTTCTGGGGACAAACGCCGATCCGGAATCAGCCAGAACTCTTTCAGGCGAATCGGCTGTTACGAAACAAACCCCGCCAACCTTTCTGTTCCACACGAACGCCGACACGGCCGTACTGCCCGAAAACAGCGTGTACTACTACCTCGCGTTGCGGAAGGCCGGTATACCTGCTGAAATGCACATCTTCGAGAACGGTCCTCACGGCGTCGGCCTGGCAAATGACGATGCCGCATTATCGGAATGGTCGAAGCTGCTTGCGAACTGGCTTCGCAGACGGGGCGTCGTGAAATAGCCCACTATGGTCACGCACGCCGAAAAACTCCGTAAGTGCGTGACGAATCTCCCGGAAAGCTTCATTCCTCCTCAGAAAAAGGAGGGCATGATGCATTCACTCAAACCCAAAACGTTCGCTGTTTCTGTTTTCGCTATTGTTTCGTCAATCCTGTTGGCGGCTCCGAAGGCAACCGCCCAGGAACCATCCCGCATTCAGGTTTACGGCGGATACTCGGTACTTCACCCGAATTTGCCGAAGTTCGATTCCGATCCGTCGGTGTCCAGAACTATCGAGACACTGTTGGGCAATCTGTCCGGCTGGAACGGCGGAGTCACGGTCGGTTTGACAAACACTTTCGGTGTCACCGCCGACTTCAGCGGGTACTACAAAAAGTTCAACACCACCGTTGACGGCAGCAACTTCGATGCGAGTCTGCGCGCTTACACCTTTCTGTTCGGCCCCCAGTTTCAGAAAAACGGTGAACGCCTGCGGCCGTTTGCGCGGGTTCTGTTTGGCGTTGCGCATGGATCGGCGGAAGCCACCGTCGATGGCGAGGGGGGCGAGGGTTCAAAGACCGTTTTCGGCGCTTCCGTCGGCGGAGGATTGGATGTGAAGGTTGCCAATCGTGTGGCGATCCGCGCTGCTCAACTCGACTACTACCCATTCCGAACGTCCGAAGGCGGAGGCCTCACGTTCAACAATTATCGGTTCGGTGCGGGCGTTGTGTTTTATGTCCGCTAGATTCGTCCGCCTTGCCGCGCTGTCGGCAGCTCTCGGCATGATTACCGGTTGTGGCGCCATCAAGAGTTCCGCGATCAAGAGCGTGGCGGATACGCTGGCGGCTCCGGACAGCGACGTCTTCGCACGTGACGAGGATCTCGACCTTGTCGCAGCGGCAGCGCCTTTCGGGCTCAAGTTGTACGAGTCGCTGCTGGATTCGATCCCCAACCATGTTCCTCTGCTTGTCGCGACGTGCAGCAACTTCACGCAGTACTCCTATGCTTTTGTGCAGTCGAACGCCGAAGAACTCGAGTATCAGGACTACTCGCAGTACACGCGCCAGAAAGACCGCTCGTTTCGGATGTACCTTCGCGCTCGGGACTACTGTTTGCGTGGACTCGAACGGCGGTTTCCCAGGATTCGGGTCGCTCTGCTGCGCGATCCGAAGACGGCTCTGGCGAGGGCCAGGAAGGAAGACGTGCCGTTGCTTTATTGGTCGGCGGCGTCGTGGGGTTCGGCAATCTCGTTCGGTATCGGACGAGCGGATCTCGCCGGGGATTTGCATGTCGTCCGTGGTCTGGCCGAACGGGCATTGGATCTCGATCCGAATTACGCAAACGGCGCAATACACGAGTTGATGATCTCGCTCGACAGCCTTGACGAGTTGGTTGGAGGATCCGAAGTTCGAGCGCGCGAACATTTCAGGCGCGCCCTCGACCTGCAAAAGGATCGGCCTCAGGCAGGTCCCTATGTGTCCCTGGCAACCGGCATCGCGCTCAAAAAACAAAACCGCGATGAGTTTGAAAAACTGCTGAGGGACGCGCTGGCGATCGATCCCGACAAGTATCCCGAGGTACGCCTTCCCAATCTTGCAGCACAGCGTCGGGCGAGATTTTTACTGAACCAGATCGATGAGCTCTTTCCGAAGTAATGCACTGCGTTCTTATTGTGGGCGGTCATAGACCGCCCCTACAGGGGGAATCGTAATGTACCGAGTCCGACATCTTCTTATCGCGCTGGTCTGCTCGCTGTCCCTGACGGCGATTGTTCAGGCTCAGGCAACATTCACCATTCGTATGGCAACCGTTGCGCCTGACAAATCCGAATGGCATGACGCGCTGCTGCAACTCCGAGACACACTGAGGCGCGGAACATCCAACCGCGTTTCCCTGAGCATCAACGCCGGCGGGACGATGGGTTCCGAAAAAGCGGTCATCGATCGGATGCTGACCGACGGCCCCGTCGATGCATCTCTGTTGACCGCAAACGGCCTCGCGATGATCGACGACGCGTTCCACGTCTTCGGCATTCCTTTCTTTTTTGAGTCCGAAGCGGAAATGCGTCATGTGCAGGAGCGCCTGACTCCGATGCTGGCCGATCGGTTGGCCGCCAAAAAGTTTCATCTCCTTGCCTGGGCCGAAGGCGGCTGGGTGCAGCTTTTTTCGAAGAAGTCGTTGCGGACCCTGGCCGATGTAAAGCGAGCGAAGCTATTCTCCTCGGAAGGCAACGACCGGATGATCCAGTGGTACAAGGCAAACGGCTTCAATGCCATTGCAATGCCGGAGAGCGAGATCATGAAACAGCTCAAGACTTTGAACGGCGTTGAGGTCGTGCCGATCCCGCCCTATCCAGCCCAATTGCTCGGCCTCTATCGCGACGCGCCTCACATGCTTCAGTTGAAAGTGGCTCAACTGGTCGGAGCAGTGATCATCACGACGAATGACTGGAACAAAATTTCCGAGGCGGACCGCAAAGTTCTTACCGATGCCGCCGGGGTTATGCAGACGCGCTTTGAAAGAGAAGTCCCGAAGAAGGACGACGCGTCGGTCGCTGAGATGCAGAAAGAGGGACGCGATCTCAAAGTCACGACACTGGATGCCAAAGCCATCGCGGAATTTCGCGCCGAAGCCGAGAAGATGACGGCCGCCATGAGCGGAACCATCGTTCCGAAAGAAGTGTTCGATGCCGCGCTTCGCGAGCGTAATGTGTATCGCGCCTCGCAGAGCCGAAATCGTTGATGCGGCCGATTCTCTGGCGCGGTGAGAACGCGATCGCAACGCTCACCGCCTGTGCTCTGATGGTGCTGCCGCTGGTTGAGATCGTCGCGCGGACTGTCTTCTCAACCGGTGTTCCGGGCGCCGGCCCCTTCACCAATCACCTGGTGATGTGGGTCGCGATGCTTGGCGCCGCAATCGCAGCCCGCGACGAGAAACTGCTCGCGCTGGCGACCGGCTCATTCATTCCGGAAGGACGATGGCGTGACGCGGCCCGTGTCGCCGCTGCAGCCGTCGGTTCCGCCGTGGCAGCGCTGTTCGCAATGGGCTCGGCGGAATATGTTCGTGTTCGCTACGCCTCCGGCCGGGAACTCGCGGCCGGAGTGCCCGAATGGATAACCGAACTCGTCCTGCCGGTCGCATTCGCACTGATTGCAGTGCGACTCGCCTGGCTTGGATCGAAATCCCCATGGGGACGCGCCATTGCCTTTCTGGGTCTTGGCATTGGTTTCGGCATCGGCTTTCGTCCTCTCGCGGTGGTGGGCAGTTCGGCATGGCCATGGATCGGAGTGATCATTGGCGCGACCATTCTCGGCGCTCCCATTTTTGTCATGATCGGCGGGGCTGCCCTGGTGCTGTTTCTCGCGGATGGTATCGGACCTGTCAACTCGATCATCGACGCTCACGAGCAATTGACGTTCAGCGGCATTCCAGCCATTCCGCTGTTCACTCTCGCGGGATTTTTGCTGGCGGAAGGTAAGGCATCCGAGCGGCTGCTGCGCTTCTTCCGCGCGTTCCTTGGTTGGATACCCGGCGGGACGGCCGTTGTCACCGCGGTTCTCTGCGCGCTGTTCACGTTGCTGACGGGCGGGTCGGGCGTCACGATTCTCGCGCTGGGAGGAGTCCTGCTGCCGACGCTCCTGGCCGATGGCTATCGTGAACGGTTTTCACTCGGCATGCTGACAGCCGCGGGGTCGCTCGGCTTGCTTTTCCCTCTGTCCCTGCCGCTGCTGCTGTACGCCGTCGTCGTAAGTCCCAACCCCGGCGCGCCATCGATGGAAGACCTCTTTCTCGGCGGTATTGTCCCCGGGATCGTGATGCTGACACTGCTGGCACTGCTGGGTGTTCGCGAAGGTATCGCATTACGAGTACCGACTCACAAGTTTCACTGGCGGGAAGCGGGAGCCGCCGCCTGGGCGGCCAAGTGGGAAATCCTGCTGCCTGTGGTCATTGTCGGTTCGATCGTGATTGGCGCGACGACAAGCGAATCGGCGGCCCTGGCAGCGCTCTACGCACTCATCGTGCAGCGCTTTATCCATCGAGATATGCGGTCGTTCACGGACGTCATTCGCGCGGTAGGTAACTCCGTAGCGCTTTCGGGCGGCGTGCTCATCATCCTTGCCGTCGCAGCCGGGTTCACGAACTATCTGATCACAGCGAACGTGCCGGCTCAATTGAGCGACTGGACGCAGGCGAACGTTCACTCCAAATGGGTGTTTCTGCTTGGCCTGAACGCGGTACTCATCATCGTCGGCGGACTGATGGACATTTTCTCGGCGACAATTGTCGTGGTGCCTCTCGTTGTGCCGATCGCCACATATTTCAACGTGGACCCTGTGCATCTCGGAATCATTTTCGTGGCGAATGCGGAACTGGGCTACCTGACGCCTCCGGTCGGCGAGAATCTCTTTCTTGCCTCATACCGGTTCAACAAGCCGATCCTCGAACTGGCGCGCGCGATGCTGCCGATGTACGTGATCCTTCTTGTGGGCGTGCTGCTGATTACTTACGTGCCGTGGCTGACGACGGGATTGCCGGCATGGCTGCGCCGTTAATTGTAGGCGCGGTTTGCGTGTTGCACCTGAACCCGGGGTGGCTCGCTAGCGCTCGCACGCCCGGGCTAATGTCCTTCCACGCCTTCGGCGTGACAAACGCGCAGCCCGAAAGGGCCGTACGGAGCTTAGCCGGGTGTGGAGCGAAGCGACACGCCCGGTTAGGGTAACCCCAAAGCATTCCACTGCCGCGCGCTATAGCTTTGAGGCGAGAAACTTGATCTCTTCATCAATGTCTTCAGGCGCGGCCACCGTGTCGGCGATTTCGGCGCGAAGCAAGGTGCGGTATTTTCGACGCATTCGAAGCACGGCCATACGAAGGGCGCCGGCGGAAATGCCCATCATCATCGCGACTTGTTCGTAACGAGCGTCATTCGAGTCCGGTTCGAGAAACGTTTCCATGGATGCGAACTGTTCTTCTTTACGCGCAGCCGCATATTCGGACCTCAATCTCGTCATGACGCGCTCCAACAGAGATATCGCCCAGCGGCGTTCGAAGAGCGTCTCCGGTGTGACATCGGCAACGACGGCAGGTATGTACCATTGCTCCGCTTCAACAGCATCGAACGAAACGGAAACCCGTCCCGCGCCACGTTTCAGCGCCTGCTCGCGGTCCCACTCATTGGCAAGGAAATGTTTGACCGAAGTCAGCAGAAACGAACGGAACCGGCCACGGTTGCGGTCGGCATCTTCAAGGTAATTCTTCTCGATCAGCCGGGCGAAAAACTCCTGCGTCAGGTCCTGGGCCTTGTCCGGATCGTGGCCGTTTCGGCGAACGAACGCGTACACCGGATGCCAGTACGTTTCACATAAACGAGCCAGCGCCTCTCCCCTGCCCGAAGGATCGGATGCGGCCAGGATAAGACTCCAGGACGTTGTTCGAAACCGGACGCTGCCCTCACTCATGACTCCCGGACTGTAGCAAAAATGGGGTCGTAGCCCTATTTTTGCCCACCGTGACAAATCGTCCGGCTTTTCTTCACTACAGAGACAGAAGGAGAGTCGTGATGAAACAGTTGACACATTGCATGATTGCCATCGTCCTGGGTTTCCTGACGTCCGCCGCCTGGGCTCAGGACGCAACCCATCCCGGAACGCGACAAATCGATGTCGCCACCATCAATCTTTATGTCGGTGCGGATTTCAGTCCGGTCCTTTCACTGGATCCATCGGATCCGAATTATGGCTCTCAGCTCCTGGCAGGGGTCGCAACGATTTATTCGCACATTCAGCAATCCAAATTTCACGTGCGCGCGGATGCGCTTGCCAGGGAGATCGTCAAACGTGGTCCGGACCTGGTGGCGCTTCAGGAAGTGACCTTGATCCGCCGCCAGATTCCGGGTGACTCCGTCTTCGGAGGCACCACACCCGCGACGGAACCCCACCTGGATTACCTGGACATTCTCATGAAGGCTCTCGCACGACACGGCGCTCATTACAGAGTCGTATCAGAGATTCAGGATGTGGACGTGGAGGTACCCCTCTTGACTGAGGATTTCACCTTCGTCGACCTGCGATTGACCGACCGCGACGTGATTCTGGCCCGTACGGATTTGCCGCCCGGCCAATTCCGAACCTTCAACCCCCGCGCCGGCAATTTTGAAGCGCGGTTTACATTGCCGATAGGCGTGAGCGTCCTGCGGGGCTGGTGTTCGATTGATGTCCAGGTGCGCGGCCGGCAATTTCGCTTCATCAACACTCACCTCGAGGATCGGCTGCCGGCGCCTATCCAACTCGCCCAGGCGGGTGAATTACTCGCCGGCCCGGCACAGACATCGCTTCCTGTCATCCTTGCCGGCGATTTCAACTCGGATGCAAACGGCAACTACAGCTCCGAAACGTATTCACTGCTGACCACCTCCGGAGCGTTCAAGGACATCCCGACAGGACTGACGTGGGGACATGATGCGTTGCTTGCCAATCCGATAAGCCTGTTCACCCTTCGGTTGGACCTCATCCTGTTTCGCGGTCAGGGTCTGGCAGCTATTCATGCCGAGACCGTCGACCCGGTGATTGGCGCGGGGCCTCCGTTATGGTTTTCCGACCATGCGGGAGTTTTCGGGACAATGACGATCAAATAGCGCAACCAGTTCTTTTGTCACGGCAGGAGATGGGTTAGATTCAGGCAGCCTCGGAACTTCATTCCCGGCCTGGAGGTTGCCTGAAACCCGCCGCCGTTTTGTTCGGCCTGATCGTGCCGGCGTTTGTGGCCACAGTTCTCTCGCAGACGGCGCCGCCCAGACTCGATGGGTTTCTCCGGGAACAAATCGGCTTCACCGCGTCCGAACTCAGGGAACTCGATACAGGCAAAGTTTTAGTCAAACTTCCAAGAACGACGGAGACGAGAGAGGTGGCCGTATTTGCAGTCATGCCGGTCGGTGTCACGGCGGATTTCTTTGCCGAGCGGGTGCGTGACATCGTGAACTTCACGAAGAGCGATCATGTCATTCAAAGCGGAAAGTTCAGCAATCCTCCGCGCGTGGAGGACCTGGCGACTCTGACTTTCGAGAACTCCGACATCGATGCACTCCGCTTCTGCAAACCGAAAGCATGCAACGTCAAGCTGCCGGCAGCAGCGATGGAGCGGTTTCGAAAGGAAATCAATTGGTCGATGCCGAATCATCGCGAGCGCGCGACCGAGCTTTGGAAGCAGATCTTGATCGAATATGCGGCGACGTACATACGCGAGGGGAATAAAGCGCTGGTCGAGTACAACGACAAATCCGACGCCGTCCTGCTCGACAATGAATTCAAAACGCTCCTTCAACCGGCGGCGTACACATATGAGTACGCTCCCGACCTTCAGAAGTATCTGGAGCAATTTCCCAACTCGCGGCCTGCGGACTCGGAGGATTTCGTCTACTGGACCAAGGAGACCTTTGGGTTGAAGCCCGTCGTCAGCCTGACGCACCTCACGATGTATCGGCATCGGCAGCCAAACCGGACGGTCGTCCTGATCGCTTCGAAGGGCATTTACGCGAGTCATTATCTCGAAGCATCTCTCGGTTTTACTGCATTCGTCGACGACGATGGACCGGGGCCGTCGTATTTGATCTACGTCAATCGTTCACGTTCGGATGCCCTGCGCGGAATCCTTGCCGGGCTTAAAAAAGCGTTGATCGGCGGCAGAGTACGCGATGGAGCGAAGAAGAACATGGAACTCGTCAGAAAAAGGCTCGAAGGTGACTCTAAGAAGTAGGGCATCTATTGTAGGGGCGGTCTACGACCGCCCGGGCGGTCATAGACCGCCCCTACAGTGAACTGCCCGCGATGTGGTGACAGGCTGCAATCCGATGTGCTTCGCGGACGTTGTCCACGATGCATGCTGGAAATGGGCTCCGCGTTTTTCGAGGAAGGCGCCGACGGCGATGAAGACGTCGAAGTCCGCGCTCTCGATCGCGGGCGCTTCATCGCCGGAACCGTGCTTTCGGGCCGGTACCGGATCGTCGGTCTTCTCGGACGCGGCGGCATGGGCGAGGTCTACAAGGCCGAGGATCTGACGCTGCATCAGCTTGTCGCGCTGAAATTCCTCCCATCGACTCTTTCCAATGACGGCGCCATGCTCGCCCGATTTCATCGCGAGGTTCGCGCGGCGCGTCACGTCACACATTCCAATGTCTGCCGCGTACACGACATTGGAGAAGCGCTCGTTGACGGCCGTCCGGTGCACTTCCTGTCGATGGAGTACATCGATGGCGAAGATCTTGCGGCTTTGTTGCGGCGCATCGGCCATCTGCCGCACGAAAAGAGCATCGAACTGGCGCGACAACTTTGCACGGGCCTGGCTGCAGCGCATGAAGCCGGCATGGTTCATCGCGATCTCAAGCCGGCCAATGTCATGCTCGATGGGCGCGGTCGAGCGCGCATCATGGACTTTGGTCTGTCGGAGTTCGCTGCGGAGCTGCCAGCGGACGAAGTGTCCGGAACACCTGCATACATGGCTCCCGAACAACTGCGCGGCCAGCCGGCCACCATCGCCAGCGACATTTACGCACTCGGCCTCGTGCTCTATGAAGTCTTCACCGGACACCGGCCGTTCGAATCCAGCAACGTCCGCGATTTGCTCGACGAGCAGGAGCGCGCCATCCGGCCTCCATCAAGCCGGGTCGGCGCGATCAACCCGCTCGTGGAGCGCGTGATCCTGCGCTGCCTTGCTGCAAAACCGGATCAACGTCCGCGGTCGGCCTTTGATGTTGCCGCTGCGCTCCCCGGAGGAGATCCGCTCGCAGCGGCCCTCGCCGCGGGTGAAACACCTTCGCCGGAGATGGTTGCAGCTTCCGGAACAAAAACAGGCTTGAGTCCACGCGTGGCGGGTTTCCTCCTCGCGGGCATCCTCGCCGTCCTGCTTGCAACGGCTTTGCTGTTCAATCCAGCGGCGGAACGCAACGCCGCTTTGGCAAATCCTCCAGACGCTCTTGCATACGCGGCGCGTGGAATCCTTGGCCAGCTCGGATTTCGAGAACCTCCTGTCTATACGGCGCATGGCTTCGCCCTCGCCGATGACTTTCTGGCGTGGGCTGTGGATCCGAATGCGGTCGGGCTTTCAAAAGCGCATCTGTGGCAGGAGCGGCCGGGCTGGGTACGATTCTGGTATCGAGAGAGTTCAGAAATACTGGCTCCGACATTTCTACACACGATCGGGCCTTTGTATGCGGGACCCGGCTCGCGGGTCACCGACAAGGACCCGCCTGCCTTGCGGCCGGAAATGCGCAACATCGTGCTCGATCCGCAGGGCAGGTTGCTTGAATTCCGAGCCGTACCCCCTATGGAGACGGCGGAGGCCGCCCCTGAAAGTCCTGCGTTCGACTGGACGCCGGTTTTAATCCTCGCTGGACTGAATCCGCGAACATTGACGCCTGCCCAAACCGAAAATGCACCGGCGACGGGTGCAGATCAGCAACAAGCATGGACCGGCACGTGGCCTGGTCGAGCTGATCTTCCCTTGCGAGTGGAAGCGGCGACCTGGCATGGACAACCCGTGTTTTTCAAGCTGTTCGGGCCGTGGACCGACGGCTTGCAGGCAAGGAAGCCCGTCGGGCTGGAGGTTCTGACCGCCATCACGATCGGTGTGGTGTTCTTTGGAATGGTTGCCTGCGCCCTGCTTGCGCGGCGCAATTTCCGCGCCGGCCGTGGAGATCGAGCGGGCGGTTTGCGGATTGCGCTCTACGCATTCTCCACTGTGATGCTGGCGTGGTTTTTCGGTTCGGATCACACGCTGGATCCGCGTGAGCTCAACCTGTATCTGAGCGCCGTCGGCGAATCGCTGTATTGGTGCGCTGTCGCCGGCGTTGCCTATCTCGCTCTTGAACCTATTGTCCGCCACCGTTGGCCGCATGCGCTGATCTCGTGGAACCGCGTTTTGAAGGGACGTTTCAGGGATCCGCTTGTTGGACGTGACGTGCTGATTGGTGTCGCACTGGCCGCTGTTCTCTCTTTATCAAGAACTGCAGCGCTGCTGATGGACCTGAGCCCGCCACAGCTGCCTGAGCCCAACGTGCTTCAAGCCATACACTCCAATTTCCAGGCGATCTCTTTCTTATTTGGAATTGCTTTCGATTCGGCCAACGTGCCCCTTGCGCTGTTTCTTCTGTTCTCGCTTTTTCGATTCCGCCTGCGCAACCAGTGGCTCGCCGCGCTGGTGTGGGTCGGCCTGGTCAACGCGTTCGTCAATCTGCCGGATCCTACACTCTCGGGCGTGATCATCGTCACGCTGTTTGCGGTGTTATGGCTTCTGGGCGTCCTGCAGTTTGGCCTCGTTACAGGAATGGCAATGTGGTTTGCCGACAGAGTATTCCGCGCGGAAATCATGATCGCGCCGAATGCCTGGTACGCCGATCAAATGTACATTCTGTTTGGCAGTGTCGCCCTCTTGTCTGTGTATGCCTTCGTAACCTCTGTGAGAAAGCACAAAGTAGTAGATAATCCACCCTACGCGGAGGGAGTCACATGAGAATGGTCGTTTTCGGCACATTCGCAGTTGCGCTGAGCCTTCTGCCGGCCCAGGCGCAGAAGAATGCCATCGGGATGGAGTTTGTGAAGATACCCGCCGGCGATTTCATGATGGGGTGCTCGCCCGGCGACAGCAGTTGCAAGAATGACGAGAACCCTCAGCATCAGATCCGCATCACAAGGGCCTTCGAGATGGGTAAATACGAAGTCACCCAGACGCAATGGAAGGCTGTGATGAATGCGAACGAGAGCGCCATCGTCGGCGATAACAATCCTGTTGAAAATGTGACACGGGCCGAGGCTCTGGAGTTCGCGAACCGGCTGAACATGCGCAACGATGGGTATCGCTATCGCCTGCCGACCGAAGCGGAGTGGGAATACGCGGCGCGCGCAGGAACGATAGGCGCCACATACGGGCCGCTGGACGCGATCGCGTGGTTTGGAAAAAACTCCAACGACGAGTCGCATCCAGTCGGAGGCAAGAAGCCGAACGCATGGGGGCTTTACGACATGCTCGGCAATGTCCGCGAATGGGTTGCAGACACTTGGAATCCGAATTACTACGCCACGTCGCCGGTAGATGATCCGCCGGGAGGGCCGCCTAATTACGGCGAACGCGGCCAACCTGGTTATCAAGGCGGTGCAGGAGTGGCGCTGCCGGTGATCCGCGGAGGCGGCTGGCCCAATCCGGAAGACTCACTCCGCGTGTCGGATCGTTATCATTACTTCGGCTCCACGCTCCGCGTCAGCGACGTCGGTGTCCGTCTTGTTCGGGAACCGGTCGCGCGTTGAAATAATGTCTGGCTCTGGAGGTACAGGTATGAAGAGAACTCTCATTACGCTTGGCGCGATTCTGGTCATGCTGCCGGTTGCCGTCGGAGCGCATCATTCGTTCACAGCCGAGTATGACAACAGCAAACCCATGAACCTGGTCGGAGCCATCAACAAGATCGACCAGCAGAACCCGCACGGGTTTATCTATATGAACGTGCAATCCGCGGCCAATGGCCGCGTGACCAATTGGGCGCTGGAAACTCCCGGACCGAATCAATTGGTTCGGAGTGGTTTCACCAAGGAACTGTATCAGCAGATGATCGACAGCAAAGAACAGGTCACTGTGAAAGCTTATCCGGCCAGAGACGGCTCGAAGCGCGCGTTTGCGGAAACCGTTACCCGCGCCGATGGCCGCACCGTCATCACGATCAGCACGGGCGGCGTCGCCGGCGCCGTGGGTCGCGCGCCGCAGGGCGCCAACGTCACAATCGACGGTGTGGCGGAGCCACAGAGCGCGCCGCAGGGTCGAGGCGGACAACGGGGCCCTCAACCTCAACCTCAATAGACCTGGCTTTTCAGCACCTTCGTAATTGCGGTGAACGTATTCCAATTGCGCGTGGTGACAGGCACTCCAAACATCGCGTCGATCTTGCCGAGGTAGCTGATCGCTTTCATTTGCCGCCGGTACATGCCGAAGACAAATCTGTTTTCTGTCGCGAGGATTCTTAACAGCCAGGCGCCATGCGCAGGAAGGCTGACGGGCAGGGACTGCAACACGCGAGGCCGCTTTGCCAGGACGCTTACGAAACGAACGATGTTGGGGCGAATCGGTTCGTTCGCGAAAGGATCCGCCGACACCATCTTCATCAGGTCCTGACTGGTGCAGATCATCACCTGGGTTTCAAACGGCAATCTGCGTCGCAGCTCGGCGCGAAGGTCCGCCTGACTGGGCGGCTTGCGAACCACAAATGTTCCCGCCGCGCCAACGTTGACCACGTCATGGTGTTTCAATTCCTGGGCGAGAATGCTTGGCCGGAACGATTTGTGTCCGCCGACATTCACTCCCCTCAGAAAAACGACGAGTGCCATCGGCCAGCATTTTAGAGGAAAAGGCGGGTTAGTAGCGCTTGAAGCCGCCGCCTCCCGAATCTCGGGGCGACATTGGTCGCGCTTCATTGACCGTCAGAGCGCGGCCGTTGAACTCCTTGCCGTTTATGTCAGCAATAGCCTTATCGCCGCCGGCCTCCATTTCTACGAAACCAAAACCTTTGGAGCGGCCAGTGTCGCGATCGGTGATGATGCGGACCGTTTCAACCGTGCCCGCCCGGGCGAACAGTTCTTTGAGATCACTCTCCGTCGTTTCAAACGACAGATTTCCGACATACAACTTCTTTGACATGGAATTACCCCTCTAATGTGAAATGGAAAATTGTTGGCTGCAGGCACTTGACGTGGCGAGCGCTCCACAATGCGCACTCATTTGGATTAACCACATCTTGTTTACTATACAGCCACATTGAGCGTGACGTCTGCTTTATAATTTACCTTAGCTGGTTAAGTAATATGGAAGACGCGATTGCCACATGGGAAGACGAGGGTGGATCATTCGCACGACCGGAAGATCGGATGATCGGCACCGTAAATCAAATCGCATGGGCCGTTCAAATCAGGGCACAGGTTGACGCAGAATTCGACCGCGTACGGAGAGTGCTTGAGTCTGTGGCGACCAGGCAGCGCGCGGACGATGGAACACATCTTCTGGCCATCATTCGAATCCTCGAAGACAAACGCGCGGAAGTATTGGGAAACGAACAGGCCGGGTATTTCATTCATGACTGGCAGGAGTTACGGGATCAGGTCCGCAAGTTGATTATCGGAGACCCAAGGTACACGGCGATCAAGGCAGGCGTGGTAAAACGTGATGCACATTAGTTCCGCTGAAAATGCTTCTCAGCGTCCGCTACTGTCTACCCGCTCGGGAAGATTTTCTTTTCGCCCCTGGAAACCGCCTCAAAGGTTTTGGAGTGGCAGCGCTGATGGTAGGTCTTACCGTCCACTGCGATCTGTTCCTCATTTGGCGCAATTCGAATGGAACAACAGTCACACCACACTCGAAACTCGACGGCTTTGACCTCAGACTTCACTGTCTTCGCCGTCTTCACTTTCTTCATCAGTGGCTCGCTTTTTCATTCATGGATGGTTCCTTTTGAAAACGGGAAACGACGGCGCCACTGTACTCGGCTTGATGTCGACATTCGACCAGGGGACAGGTCAGCAACAGCTTTCTGGCCTGTGCCGGCTGAGCTTCTCCGTCGCTATGGTCGAGAGCGAATAAAATCGGAGTTTGGCATTTCCGGCAGTTCACACCGAGGTACCACTTTGTATCAACCTTGGACCAATGGGAAATACGCATCAGGATTCATGACCCATAGTGAAGTAACAAATACGCAACGATGGCCTGAACAGCAAACGCCCCGACCACGACACGCCTAAGAGACATGATTACTGGCTGCGCGGCGATGTTTTAGAGTCTGTATCAGGCGGTTGTCGTCGTACCTTCTTGCGTTTGAGTTTCCGTGCCAACTTACTCTTGAGCCTCTTCTTTTCGCCAGGTTTCAGGAAAAAGGAGTGTTTCTTCACCTCCTTGATAATGCCTTCCTGCTGGACCTGTCGCTTGAAACGGCGAAGGGCGCTCTCTATGGATTCTCCCTCGAACATCCGAACTTCTGCCAAATTGTGCCTCCGGTTATATCTGCAATGGAGCCGTGAGTATGGGTGTCTGGTGTGCCTAAAGCAACGCGTCTTTTTTCAGACGCCTGCGAGACGATCCCTTGTGGTGCATGAAAGAAGTCTAGCACGCCGCCGGGCTCAAACTGCCGTCTTACAAGGGTCGTGCTGTATCAATACTTATCGTGCGAAGGCCTTGATGGGGAGTGGCGAGCACCTCACTTGGCTGAGAAATACTTATCCGACATTCTCTCCAGCGTCGATCGAATGAGATTTCGATTTGGTTCAAACAGCCCTTGGGGGATTCGCGGAAGCGAAAACTCAAGTCCTTGTGCCCGATTCAGGAGCATCCTTGCGTAGTTCCTCGCGTATTCCTGCGTGGGCACATCCGAGATGCCGCGACAGTAGAGGACGGCTTCTTCGTTAAATCCAAGTACGGCCGCGTTCAGGTCGGCATCAAACTGCGTGCTCATTTTCGTCCCCCGCGATCGGTTTTGATTTTGCGTAGCAGCGCTCGTGGTACGTTTTGTTTTTCAGGGCGATCCGTTTCTCATTCGGTGCGATCCGAATGGAACAATGTTCACACCAGACTGCAAAATCGACCGCTTTGGCAGCCTCGCTATTGACCTTGACGGCTTCCTTTCTTTTCATTTGGCACCCGTTGGCTTTTGAACGCGTGAAATCGCGGCCGTGCTGTAGTCCGCACGATGCCGACATTCCTGGCTCGCGCAGGTCAACAACAGCTTTCCAGTGTGTGTGGGGTGCACGTCTCCGGTGTGATCGAGCGCGAACAGAATCGGCTCTCCACACTTGCGACAGTGCACCGCCAGGTACCACCTTGTATCTACTTTGGACCACGAAGAAATTCGCATCGAACTCCGGGGTGGAAGGTCACGCTCAGCGGCCGTAATGAATGTTCAGAATTTTGAGAATTTAATAACGGTCCCGCCGACCACCGCCGCCGCCGCGACGATCACCGCCACCGCCACCAAAGTCCCTCTTGACCATCGGCTTTGCTTCGTTCACGGTCAAAGTCCGTCCATTGAGCTGCGCACCGTTAAGCGTTGCAATCGCCTTGTTCGCTCCGTCCTCTTCCATGACGACAAACCCGAAGCCTTTGGACCGGCCCGTGTCTCGATCAGTAATGATGCTCACCGACTCAACGGCTCCGCACTGCTCGAACGCACTCGTCACATCGCTTTCTGTCGTCTGAAACGACAGGTTTCCAACAAATAATTTTTTCGACATTTGTTACCTTATCTGTAAGGGAACTTCCGCCCTTCTCGGTGAGGATTAACAGTCAATCGAGACCGGTGAGTACAGGAGCTTCCAAACCTTTAGATTTGCGGTGTAATTACCGCTCGTTCCAGCATAGCTCACTTTCCGGATTGTCGCGGCATATTACGCGGCCGCACCGCAATTATCTTCGTCAGTAATTGTCGTACGCGAATGCCGAAAGGGCGTACACTGGCTGCACCCGATCTTACGAAGCCTTCCAAAGCGCGGATCCACCGCCGAGGGCCTGCGAGTCCAAGCCAGGAGTGTAATGAAAGACAAAGCGACAGTTCGTTATCTGGGATACAGGACGATGGCCGATGGCGCGCGCGGATTCGATTTCTCCATCGCATTAGTTGGCGAGGAAACAAAGCTCATCACGATTGAGGCGCCACCCGATCTATTCCACGGGCCCGACCGAATCGCGATCCAGGAGGGGGCGGGCATCTGCTATGAAACTTTGCGATCACGTATCAACGCGGACTCACCGATTCCTGATGGTGCATTCAGCCTTAACTCCTCCGATGTTGCTCAACACCGGAAGACGACAAAGCAAGTCGGAAGGCGGTAGCGAATGACGAATGCGAAATCCATTGCCCTTGCCTTCCAGGACGCAGGTTGGTTGATTGTAATCGTCTTGATTTGCGCCATAACAATTGCGGCGTCCTCAATGTTTGTTTCACCCCGTCTCAGATTTCTGCGGAAGATCGCGTCGAGGGCGCTGTAATGGAAGAACATTCTTCAGGGCGGAATAACGATCCGCAGCTCGATGAAGAGGTGTGGCAGAAGTGGGTCCGCAAGAATGAAGCCAAAGATAAAGTCAGCTTTGCAAGGCGGAAAACATTACTGGCGGTTGTCTTGACGCTCGGAATCGCGGCGCTCGTTCTCTGGAGGGTTGCCGGCTAAGGCGTTCCGGCTTCCTTTACGTTCGTTTGTTTCGGAAGGTGCAAAAGCTCCATTCGGTAGAAAGCTCTCTTCTCCTTTCGAGAGAAGACGACAAAGTGCTTAGTCATCGTTTCGATCCCTTCATCGTGCGGGCGGACCTCGCAAATCGTGCCATCCATACCGACGAATGGCGTGGCGGCTCCCGGCAGGATTCTCACGCGGTCTCCAACTTTAAAATCATGCATACGATTGACTCCTTCATGCGGCTTCAAGCTGACTGTCGAACGCAACAAGGACGCCGTTCGCACCGAAATCCACCTCGTACTCATCGAATATCTGCAGGTGGTGATGATTTGCGATAATACGGACGACGATCCCGGCTGAAACGTATTCCGTTTCAGGACACGCTTCCCTGCGTACACGATCGCCAATCTGAAAGCGTGCCATTTCAATCCGAACTATATTCCTGACGTCGAGGCCCCGCTGTGCAATTTTGACCGGCTTTCAGCGCGGTCGCTTTCGGTCGTTTGCATTGTGCGAATGCTGGCGTGAGCGAGCGACACGGCGTACAGGCTTAGCGCAAGTGCGGCGGCCGCAACGAGGCTGATAATAAGAATTCTTTTCCATCTCATGATTGGCGTCCATTGGCCTCAAGCCAACGCATCAGTCCGCGAAGACTGCCCGTCGCCAAAGCGATGCTCGTGTCCGCTGCTCCGTAATACAGGAAGATCGTGTCGCCGTCCGTGCCGATGGTCAGACCGCAGGGAAATGCGACATTGCCCACGTCACCTTCGCGCTCATATGGCGCCTCCGGCCCGAACATCCAGGAGTCTCCGCGCGCAAGGCAAACGTCCGGTTTTTCAAGGTCGAACAGGGCAAGCCCCAAACGGTAAAGACATCCGCCGGCGGTGTGTCGCACACCGTGATAAAGCATGAGCCAGCCCTCGGGCGTTTCGATGAGCGGTGGAGAAAGACCAACCTTGTTCGCGTCCCACCATGCGCCCTTCCGGGCCTGCAGCATGAGTTGGTGGCTGCCCCAATTCTGAAGATCCGGAGAAAACGAAATCCAGACGTGAGCTCCAGAGTCATACATCGGCCGGTGAATCAGCGCAAAGTTGCCATTTATGCGCCGTGGCAGAAGCGCGGCATCCTTATCGTCCGGCTGCATCACGAGACCATGGCGTTCGAAGGATCGAAAGTCCTCCGTCGTTGCAAGCGCGACACCTGGCCCGCTCTTCCCGAATGCAGTGTAGGCAATCACATACCTGCGAATCTCCTGCACGTATGTGATCCGAGGATCCTCGATTCCCCATAGTTCCTCCGGGTACTGAGAAGGATTGGGGAGCAGTGTCGGCTGGGGATCGATGACCCATCCGTCAATGCCGTTTTTTGAACGGGCCGCGCACAGGTGGGAGTGTCCCCGACGGTCCTCCACGCGGCACAGCAGCAAAGTCGTGCCGTCCGCCAGCGTTGTGGCGCCTGGGTTAAAAACCGTATGCGCAGGGTATGGCCAGTCAGCGGCCGTCAATATGGGATTCTTTGGGTGACGATAAAAGAGCGCTTCATACCGCTGCATCAGCGTTGAGCTTCCACGCGATCAACGTCGTGCTCCTGGATTGAGTAGGAACGGCTCACAAAAAGTTCCTTCGGTCGTACCACGGTAGCAGCATCGGCGGCGCGCATTTCGAGAAGAGAGAGCAGGAAAGAGAGGGTGGACTCTGCGCCTTGATTCTCATTGACGCGGTCGATATGCAGCCCATCTCGACAGCCACCGGTCCCAGGGTCATACAAGGGCTGTTCAAGCTGATTCTCGCCGATGAACCAGTTGAAGGCGCGCCTTGCATGTTCCGTCCACTGGGTGTCTCCGGTAGCCTCATATGCCTTGAGGCAGGCTGCGATCGTGGCACATGCCTCCACGGGCTGCTGATCGAATTGTGCTTTCGATCCGCCCCGAGGATAAAAACCGTTCGAACCAATGGGCGCGAAATAGCCGTCCTCAGACCGCTGTTCGGAAACGAGAAACAGCAATGAACGAAGGGCCGCCTCGATCATTTCCGAGTTATCCATTCGGCTTCCGGATACCAGCAGGGCCTGCGGCAACCGTCCGTTGCAGTAAGTCAGACGATCCTCAAACCACGGAAAATCGTTGCGGCTGGTTGAGCGGTAGAGAGCGAGCAAACGCTCGGACAGAAGTTTCTGAATGCCTTGAATGTGAGTATCGCCATGAAATGCCCCAAGATACTCATCGACTCCCAGCAGCGCATAGGCCCAGGCCCTTGGGCTTGAAAACTCGGAAACTCCGCGCAACGCCGAGTGAAACAAGTGTCGCGCCAGTCCCCTGCTTCCGGGATCGTTGGATCTTCCTATCAGCGTCCCCAGCGCCCAGAGCGAACGACCCTGACTGTCCTCGGAGCCGCACTCTTCGGCCCACTGCCGGTTGTACGTCATGAAATTCCGGAAACGGCCGGAGCTCTCGTTGAATGCGTAACCGACGAATCCAAGATATCTGGAGGTAAGTTCACGCACGAGAACGGGATCTTCTGTCCCTGAATCCTCCACGAGGGCCATCACGAGCAAGGCCCGGCAATTGTCGTCCAGGCAATAGCCATCGGCGTAGCGAGGGACGGTAAAACTGGCGTGCTGCAAAATGCCGGTATCGTCGGTCATCACTTGAATGTGGCGCAGGCTCACTTCCGGAAGATCGGCAGGACGCTTGGCAAGGGTTTGAGCCTGAAACAGCGAGTGTCTCCGCAACGCATGGTCCCCTCGCGCCTGTTCAAAACTTCGAACGTAGCGGCGGGCGACGGTCGGCCACCCCATATCGCGGCCATACTCGGCGGCGCGAATACCAAGCGACTGCCTCTTTTCCGCATCACTGAGCAACCCGGTCACTTCTCGAGCAATCGCGTTCGAATCGCGCCAGGGCACGAGGATTCCGCGCCCGTCCGAAAGTAACTCACTGGCATACCAGTACGGGGTCGAGATGACCGCTTTGCCCGAACCGACGGCATAGGCGAGAGTTCCCGACGTGATCTGTGCTGGATTCAGGTAAGGAGTAACGTAGATATCGGCAGCGGCCAGGAACCTGCACAATTCGGTCTGGCTGACGAACCGATTATGGAAAATGATGTTCGCATCCACGCCGAGCCGCTGCGCGCGATTCTCCAGCATCAGGCGATACGTTTCGCCGTGCTGCATCTTTACGTGTGGATGGGTCGCGCCGAGAACGATATATACGGCATCGGGGTGCTTCGCGAGAACCGCCGGCAGAGCCTCGATCATGTACTCGATTCCCTTATCCGGAGACAGCAATCCGAAGGTGAGGATTACGGATTTGCCTTCGACGCCGAGAAGATCCTTGCTCTGCCGCGCCGAAGGAAGGCACGGAATTCCATGTGGAATTCTGTCGATTTTTCTGTCCGGAACATTGTGGACCTTTTGCAGCAGCGTTTCGCCATGGTCGCTCATGACGACTACCCGCTCCGAAAGCTGAAGCAGTTCGTCCATGACCAGTCGCTGTGGCGGACTGGGAGTTTCGAGAATGGTGTGCAGCGTCGTTACAATCGGCATTCGAAGTTCGCGAAGCAGCGCGAGCAAGTGGCTGCCTGCCTTTCCGCCGAATATTCCGTACTCATGCTGCACGCACACGAGTTCAACTTCATTCACATTCAAAAAATCGGCCGCGCGCAGATACGCAGGGAGGTCCGAGTCGGCAATTTCGAATCGGACGGACGAGGGATACGGGTATGAGTGGCCGCCGTCGTTCATGGCCATGACGAAACAGTCCAGGCCCGGAAACTCCGCGGAGATGCTCTCGTTCAGATCCGTCGTGAACGTAGCAATTCCGCATTGCCGTGGAACATGGTTGCCCAACAATGCCATGCGGCGAATGCTGGTGCCGGACGTGGGAACAGAAATTGATTGATCGATGTTTGCCTCCAGGGAACCCGAGTCTACGGACGAAAGTTCGGCTTGCTGAGAAGTCTGGCCTTATCCCGAGCCGCCTGACGGTCTTCTTCTTCCTTCTTCTGGAGTGCAGCTTCACGCATAGGCGCTTCCAGAGCATCCAACCGATTCGCTTCCCGAACGGCTACGGTCGCCATCAAGTCGAGCCTTTTCGAAAGAGCGATGAGCCCGAAGGAAGATCCATAGGCAACGCTGAAAAGACTGTACGAATAATCCGGGCTTTCCCATCGCGCCAGAACCGGCCGTCTTTCCTCGACTGAGCCCGGCGGGGAAATGAGGACGGTAGCGTCGGGTACGGCGGGGTAGCCGTAGACGTTCGATATGGCCTCGGCAATGTCTTCGACCGTCAAACCCTGCGCTTGCACCGGGTCATACCCAACAACAATTCTCGCGAGAGCGCCGTTATAGAAGTCGAAGCGAAGGCTTTGCAGCGAATCCGGCTTCGCCGCCGAAGACAGGTAGGAGTACTGACGCCAGTTGAGGGTCTGAATCACTTCGGGCCTCCGGTGGACTGTAGTTGCTGCGGAGGCATCCATATGGATCTGTTTGGCTACCGTATCAATGTCGGTTCCAAATTCGAAATCACGATACCTGGAAAAACTTTGAGCGGTACCGAGGGAAGCGAAGAGCGGAAGAAACAACACACCAATCAATGCGAGGCGAAAGCGAAACATTCGGACTCCTTCTGGATGGGCTGCTTGCCAACCGTTGATGCAACTCATGCAACGAGCATTAAGTGTGCGCGTCATCGAGCACCGATACTGTGCCGAATTGCACAGCCCGGCGTCATGGCGATAAGCAATAGAGTGCTAAGCTGTCAGGCCAAACCATGCCGCGACCAAAGACGCCCAAAATTCCGAAACGCATCGACCCATACGTCACAGCGCTTCTTGAAAAAACCTCCGCAGGCAAGCAGGAGCTGAGAGTGCGAAAGGGAGAAAAGGTCTTTGCTCAAGGCGATGCGGCTGATTCGATATTTTTCCTCCAGTCTGGGAAGGTGAAGATCTCCGTCGTGTCGCGGGCTGGAAAGGAAGCCGTACTGAGCTTGCTCGGGCCCCCGAATTTCTTCGGCGAGGGTTCCCTCGTCGGTCAATCTCTTCGAGTGAGCACCGCCGCGGCATTGGAGGTCTCGATTGTGATGCGCGTCGAGAAAGAAGCAATGATTCGGGCGCTTCACGATCAGCCGGACCTCGCCGAAAAATTCATGGCCGCGTTGCTGACGCGAAACATCGAACTGGAGGAGGATCTGTGTGACCAGCTTTTCAATCAAAGTGAAAAGCGGCTGGCTCGCGTTCTTCTGAAACTCGCGCGTTTACGCGATCGAGACACTCTTCCCGGCTCCAGGATCCCGATGTTGAGTCACGAGACACTTGCGGAAATGGTGGGAACAACCCGGTCTCGAATTACTCACTTCATGAACAAATTCAGGACAATGGGTCTCATCGAGTACAACGGTGAACTCCACGTCCGGACGGAGATGCTGACGGACCTGCTCCTGCATGACTGAGCCGCGCGAGCATCACTCCTCAGACATTTTCATGCGTGCGGCGATTGCGCCTTTGGGTCGATGCCAGGTTGCTGAGGCCTCAATGCTTTTCGCAGACCGCGAATACGCGCTCGATCGTGCAACCTGGCCTTACGCAGCCGATTAAAACGCGAACGATCACCATTTGCTCGAGACATGTTTATTCCTCCTGGCGTTGCGGTTAGTCCTCGTGATTATCCGCCATTGCGAAAATCGGCGTCGGTTCAATAGTGCACAGACGGCCTGACGGTGGCATGCCATGCTGCCTGGAAATTATGAGTCTTACCGTAACGTCAAGAATTCTGTCTAGTGTGGTCATCGTGGATGTATCCGGGCGATTGTGCTTTCTCGAAAACTCTCTGCGCGAACATGTCAACGAATTGCTGGATGAAGGCCATCTCGAGTTCATACTGAATTTGGCGAAGGTACCGTATATAGACAGCTCCGGTCTCGGTCAACTCATCAGTATCTTGACTGCGATCCGAGGCAAAGGCGGCCGATTGGTTCTCCTGCGGCCGACAGATCATGTTCAGCAGCTGTTCCGGATCTCAAAGCTTGATACCGTTTTTCAAATCTCGGGCGAAGAAGCGCAAGCCGTAAGAAGCGTACACACGAATATCGCCCTGTCGGCCTAGAACGAATGTCAAAAAAGCTCTACGTCGGAAATCTATCGAAGGAGATGACGGCATCGGAATTGACCGAGTTATTCGCGCAAGCGGGCGAAATTAATACTGTCAGGATAATCACAAATCAAGCGACGGGTCGGTCTAAAGGCTTCGCTTTTGTAGAGATGGGACATGGTGGCGACGAAGCCATCGCAATCTTCAACGGAAAGGACCTCAAGGGCCAGACACTCACGGTCATTGACGCACGTCGATCACTGTATGTAGTAGCCCCTGTGAAAAGCACCCCGTTATGAGCTGAGACGTTCGGTTTTTACCGGCGGCTGCCCCCGGGCGTGAGGTCGTTTTGCAATCTTCGCAAGCTTTGCCGGCTGATCTGAATCGAGCCCCTGCCGGGAGAGTCGATATCTGCGGTCAGTCCCAGTACGATCGAGACCATCAAGGGCCAAACGAGTGTCGCGACCCAGAATCTTCGCTTCATACCATCTCAGACGCAACCGCATTCCAGCCTCTTCCATGGCTGCGAGCACAAGACACATCACCATGAAAAGCACGACAGGCCGATCGAGGAAGACCACTTCCAAGAATCGGGCATGAACCGAAGGACGTTCTACCTGGAAAAGTGCGGATAAAGTCCGCAAAAGTTTCCAGCGCAAAAGCCCTTAACAGATCGGAACGCGAATTGCCTTTCGAGGTAAGCGATGCAGAGGCATTTCACGCGCAGGTTGTTGCTGTTCATCGCCGCTATTGTTTGCGCGGTCATCGTAGTGGTAGTTGCTTTCACTCGCTCCAACGACAAGGGAACTCCGCCACAACCGCCGCCGCTTGAAGTCGTGGTTACGGACGTCGAACAAAAAGACATTCCGATTCGCAGCGAATGGATCGGGACTCTCGACGGCTTCGTCAATGCGGACATCAAGGCGCAAGTCTCCGGCTATATTCTCAGGGCCCCTTACACCGAAGGCTCTTTCGTGAGAAAAGGCCAACTGCTGTTTGAAATCGATCCCCGGCCTTTCCAGGCCGCGGTCGCAGAAGCCAAAGGCGAACTCGCCAAGGCGCAGGCAGAACGAGCACAAGCAAACAGTCAACTGCTGCAGGCGCGCGCGCAACTCGCACAGGCCGAAGCCAACCAGCGCAGGACCCAACTCGACGTCGATCGCTACACGCCACTGGCCAAAGAAAGAGCCATCACGGCTCAGGAATTCGACAATGCCGTGCAAGCCAATATCGCGTCAAAGGCGCAAGTCGAAGCCGCCAGGGCTGAGGTTGAAACAGCAGCGGCCGGCATCGCTGCCGCCGATGCTTCGGCGGAAACGGAGAGAGCCAAAGTCCGAACCGCGGAACTCAATCTCAGCTTCACGCAAGTGACTTCTCTGATCGATGGAATCGCCGGCATCGCGCAGGCTCAGGTCGGTGACCTCGTCGGCCCTCAGAGTGATCCGCTGACGACCGTGTCCACGTTGGATCCCATCAAGGTGTATTTCACTGTCAGCGAGCAGGAGTATCTCACCGGCACCCACGGCAGAGGCCTGAAATTGGACCTGGTGCTGGCCGACGGCACAACGTATCCGCTTGAAGGACGCTTCTCCGTCGTGGACCGCGAGGTGGACCGGAAAACGGGCACGATCCGCATGGTCGGTGTGTTTCCGAATCCGGGAAACAAGCTGCGTCCAGGGCTATACGCGAAAGTGCGCGCAGTCACCGCTACGAAACGGGCCGCATTGCTCGTTCCGCAACGCGCCGTGATCGAGATGCAGGGCAGCTATCAGGTCGCGGTCGTGGGCCCGGATAACAAGGTCAGCATCCGCAGCGTGAAGGTCGGCCCGCGTGTCGATTTGTTATGGGTCATTGAAGAAGGGCTCCAACCGGGCGAAAGAGTCGTCGTTGAAGGCATCCAGAAAGTTCGGCCGGATGCGGTCGTTAATCCGATTCGTGGGCGCTCATAGAGCGCCCCTACAACTATGATTTCTAACTTTTTCATCCGGCGGCCGATCGTGGCGATGGTCCTGGCGATTCTGATCGTCCTCTCCGGACTCATCGCCATGCGAGGTCTGCCGCTTGCGCAGTTTCCCGAGATCGTTCCGCCGCAGATCATCGTCCTTACGACATATACCGGAGCGGATGCGCTCACCATCGAGCAATCCGTCGCGACGCCGCTCGAACAACAGATGAACGGCGTCGACAACATGCTCTACATGCAATCGACCAATGCCAACGACGGAACGATGCAGTTGTCCGTGACGTTTGGCGTGGGCACCGACGTCAACATCGACCAGGTCAACGTGCAGAACCGCCTCGCGCAGGCACAGGCAAACTTCCCCGCGGACGTCAATCAGTTCGGAGTGACCATTCGAAAGTCCACAGGACTGCCGATGCTCGTCATCTCGCTCTACTCTCCCAACAAGACCCACGATTCGCTCTTCCTGGCGAACTACGCGAACATCAACATTAATGATGTCCTCTACCGCGTGCCGGGCGTGGGCGAGGTTCGACTGTTCGGAGCGAGCGACTATGCCATGCGGATATGGGTCAAGCCGGACCTTCTGTCGTCGCTCGGTCTGTCGGTTCCCGACCTCGCCAATGCCGTGCGGCAGCAGAGTAACGTCAACCCTTCGGGCCAGGTCGGCGGCGAACCTCAGCCTTCCAAACTGGAAAAGACCTACACCATTCGCGCGCAGGGACGGCTTCAAACGCCCGAGGAATTCGGCAACATCGTTGTCCGCTCGAATCCGAACGGCTCGGTCGTGCGATTGAAGGATGTAGCCCGCATCGAACTTGGAGCGCTGAATTATCAACAGACATCACGTATCAACGGCCAGCCCAGCGCCATTATCGCGGTCTTTCAGACTCCAGGCTCCAACGCGCTGGCCGTGGCCGACGGCGTCAAGCGAACGATGGAGGAATTGAAGGGGCGTTTCCCATCCGACCTCGATTACGTATTTACGCTCGACAGCACACTGCCCGTCACAGAAGGCATCAATGAAATCCTGAAGACGCTCGTCGAGGCCACGATCCTCGTCGTGATTGTGGTTTACCTCTTTTTGCAGAATTGGCGCGCGACCCTCATTCCGATGATCGCTGTGCCGGTCTCGCTTATCGGCACCTTCGCCGTGTTTCCCTTTCTCGGCTTCTCGATCAATACGCTGTCGCTCTTCGGACTGGTCCTCGCCATCGGCCTCGTGGTGGACGACGCGATCGTCGTGGTGGAAGCGGTCGAACATCACATCGAACAGGGCCTCTCGCCACGCGAGGCCACGGTGGAGGCGATGAAGAAAGTGTCGGGTCCGATTGTCGCCATCGCTGTGATTCTTGCTTCGATCTTTCTGCCTGTCGCGTTTATGGGCGGCGTGCAGGGTCAGCTCAACAATCAGTTCGCAGTGACGATTGCGGTCTCGATGCTCATCTCGGCATTTAACGCCCTGACCCTCTCGCCTGCGCTCGCCGCGCTTCTGTTGAGGCCGCGAAGAGAATCCACAGGAATGTTCTCACGATTTTTCCGCGGCTTTAATCGGACGTTCGAGAGAGTGATGCACTACTACCTCAGCTGGAGCCACGCCCTGATGCGCAAAGCTGTCATCGCCGTGGTGATTCTCCTCGCATTCATTCTGGTGGATCTCGTCATCGGCACGCAGCTGCCGCCGGGCTTTCTGCCGCAGGAGGACTATGGCTACGGTTTGTTGGGGGTCCAGCTTCCTCCCGCGGCGTCACTCGCGAGAACGGATGAGGTGTTGAAGAAGATCGAAGGAATTGTGGACCAGACCGAAGGCGTGCGTTACATCACGACGATCGGCGGCTTCAGTCTGCTGACGCGTATATCTGCTCCATACCAGGGATTCTTCTTCCTCCGTTTCGACCATTGGGACGAACGCGACAGGACCGCTGCGGAAATTCTGCAGAGCATCAACGCAAGACTGGCGCTCGAAGTACCGGAAGCGATCGCGGTTGCTTTCGCGCCGCCGCCGATTCCCGGCCTCGGCAGCGCAGGCGGATTCTCGTTCTGGCTGCAGGATCGCAGCGGCGGGACGGTCGAATTCCTCGACCAGAATCTGCAGAAGTTTCTCGCGGCGGCGCGCCGGCGTCCGGAATTGGCGGCTGTCATTTCGCAGTTCAATGCATCGGTCCCGCAAATCTACGCCGATGTGGATCGCGACAAAGTACTGAAGCAGGGCATTGCCATCACGGACGTTTACCAGACGCTGCAGGCCTATCTCGGCGGGCTCTATCTGAACCAGTTCAACCGCTTTGGCCGGCAGTGGCGGGTGTTCATGCAGGCCGAAGGAGAAGAGCGTCGCAGCGAAGAGGACATCCGGCAGTACTTCGTGCGAAATAACGAGGGGAAGATGGTTCCGCTCTCGTCGGTCCTCACCACGCGCAGCATCACCGGCCCGGAATACACGACTCGTTTCAACCTGTATCGCGCCGCGCAGGTGCTCGGCAGCGCCGCTCCGGGCTACAGCTCCGGTCAGGCAATGGCCGCGCTCGAAGAGGTCGCGAAAGAAGTCCTGCCCCCGGAGATGGGCTACGACTGGGCCGATCTTTCATATCAGGAGAGGACGGCCGCAGGCGGCGCGATGACCTACTTCGCGCTGTCGTTTGTATTCGTCTTTCTGATCCTGGCCGCGCTCTATGAAAGCTGGTCGCTGCCGGTGTCCGTTCTGGTGACGGTGCCGGTCGCGGCGCTGGGCGCTTTCGCCGGCCTGTGGCTGCGCGGCTTTGACCTGGATGTCTACGCTCAGATTGGTCTCATCGTGCTGATCGGCCTCGCCGCCAAGAACGCGATCCTGATCGTGGAGTTCGCCAAGATTGAAGTCGAGAAGGGACGCAACCTCATGGACGCGGCCCTGGAGGCGGCGAGGCTGCGCCGGCGTCCGCTGTTTATGACGTCGTTCGCATTCATTCTGGGATGCGTGCCGTTATGGTTCGCGAGCGGATCAGGCGCAGCGGGACGGAAAACCCTGGGCACAGTGGTCATCGGTGGAATGCTGGCCGACACGCTGCTGGCGAGTTTTCTGATCCCGGTAGGTTTCTATGTCGTGGAGAGGCTTGCAGGCGCGTCGAAGAAGATCCCTCCGGAAACCGCCCCGGAGTTCGGAGATTGAAGCCATGAAGGAACCTGTAGGCGCGGTCTATGACCGCGCACTTTACTTCTTCTGCTTCGTAGTTCTCTCTATCCTTTCCGGCTGCAACGCCGGCCCGAATTACCGCCGGCCCGTGGTCCCGGCACCGGCCGTGTTTCGCGGCAGCGACGGCTCGACGCCAGCTGAAACCGATTCCTCGCTCGGAGATCTCAAGTGGTTCGAGGTCTTCAAGGACGAGCAGCTTCAGGAGTTGATCCGAACCGCTCTCGTTCAGAATCCCGATGTACAAGAGGCCGCCGCGCGCGTTGACGCGGCGCGCGCCACTCTCGGAATCACCCGGGCGGATCAATTTCCAAACATCGACGCAACCACTGATGTGACGACAGTGCGCCTTTCGAACCAGGGCGCGTTCCCGTTTCCGGCCACTGTCCGTCCCGACAGGACGTTCGGATCGGCCGCACTGAGTCTGCTCTCGTTTGAGGTGGATCTCTGGGGACGGCTGCGCCGGGCGACCGAAGCGGCGCGGGCGGATTTACTGGCGTCGGAGCAGAGTCGCAGGGCCGTCTTCACAACGCTGGTCAGCGACACGGCGGCCGCGTATTTCGATCTGCTCGGGCTCGACGCCCAGTTGGAAATCGCAAGACGGACGCTGGCGACGCGGCAGGAATCGCTGCGTTTGATCACTGTGCGCAACCAGGGCGGCATCGCCACAGATCTGGATCTGCGCCAGGCCGAGCAATTGGTTTACGGCGCGTCAGCCACGATTCCTGAAATCCAGCGGCTGATCGAGCAGACGGAAAATCGGATCAGTCTTCTCGTCGGCGCGAACCCCGGCCCGATCACGCGCGGCCGTCCGCTGGCGCAACAGGAACAACCACCTTCGGTGCCGGCCGGTTTGCCGTCGTCGCTGCTGGAACGGCGGCCTGACATTCGCGCTGCCGAGCAGAATCTGATCGCCGCCAATGCGATCATCGGAGTTGCGCGAGCCGCTTACTTTCCGAGTGTCACCCTGACCGGCTTCTTCGGCTTCACAAGCAATGAGCTTTCAAACCTGTTCTCGCGCAACACGCGAGTCTGGGAATTCGTGCCGCAGGTGTCGCAGCCGATCTTTGCGGGAGGCCGGATCAAGTCGAATGTGAGATTGGCTGAAGCGGACCAACAGATCGCGCTGGCGCAGTACGAGCAGACGATACAAACGGCGTTCCGCGAGGTGTCGGACGCGCTGGTCGAACATCGCAGGGTCAAGGAGGTTCGCGCCCAGCTGGAATTGCTTGTGAATACCCTGCGAGACCGGTCGCGGCTGGCGTATGTGAGATACCAGGGCGGAGTCGATACGCTGCTGAACGCTCTCGATGCCGATCGTGATCTGTTCACCGCGGAATTGACCCTGACGCTGACTTCACGAGATGAACTGGTCGCACTGGTCCAGCTGTACAAGGCCCTGGGCGGCGGTTGGCAGCAATAGCGCCTTCGTATGCTCAGTTACAGGCAGTATCATCAAGAGATCTTGCGCCACACTGAGCAATGTAGGTTGCGATACCGTCGTAGTACGAGACGTTTCTAGTCGGATCGTCGCCAGAGGGATCACCGGTCGGCACAAAAATCACCATACCCTTCCTCGCACGGGTCAACACCACGCGATATCCGTTCCTTGCTACGTCTAGCAACCTATCTTTGGTCCAGTCAGATCCGCTCAGTTTGTATGCTTGCCAGCCGTCTTGGTGCCGCAAATCAGCGTCCCAGCACGCGATGCAGTAGTCCAATTCCAAACCTTGTATCTGGTACTGGTTCTGCACAGTCTCTAGCGTGTTAGAGGATCGAATGTCGGTGCTCGGGGCAAGCATCCACATTGCGATATCTGGCTTGTAGTCCACGAATAGTCCTTCCGCGGCCAGACGTCTAGCCTGCCCAGAAGCGATGATTCCGGCGCGTTCACCCCCTACGGCGCGCGATCGAACCCATTCACGGGCAGTCGCGAGACTGCGCGTGAACCAGATCGTTCCAGAATGTGCGTCAAGCGTGGTGGCAAGACGGCGGGCCTGCTCGGCATCACCTTCAAGCACGGCTGCAGACCATGACTCCACTGCTGCATTTCGGTAGTAGCGCATCGACTGCTTCAGGTGACCGTTAGCGAACTGTTTGCGGGTTGGATGGTCCGCCCAGCGAGCACGCTCTGAAATCTCTGCTAGGTCGAGGGTTTCGTCACCTATCGAATAGCTCCAACCAAGCCTGTGTGCCGCTTCCAACCAAGCGACAATGCCGCGCTCTCCCCGATTGATTGCTTGGTTGTGGCCAACAAGTGCGACGACTACCGCGCCACCGTTAGGAAAAGCTTCGCGTTGCGCGATCAAAATCAGGTCCGCTTCATGGTCAGACAGTTTTTCTCGTAATACAGCCCTTCCCTTCTCATATGTTCGTTGGGCTTCATCGAACACAATCACTCTTCCATCATCCTGTTTGTGCGCATGACCACGTTGCCCAAGAAAATTGTGAGCCTTGACGACTTTGAAGCTTGCTGCCGACGCTACGAGCTTTGCGTCTTTCCGATGGTAGCCGGTCGGCCACGACATCTTGGTTCCTTGTGCTCGGTATGAGGTCGCAAGCGCCTCATTCAGGACATCGACCAGCGGAGCGTTCCCTGTCACAAACACGGCGTTCTGCGCGTGTTCTCCTCTCATGACAATGTCGAGGCCCACCAACGTCTTGCCTGCCCCCGGAGCGCCCGACAAGAAGACGAGATGGTAGGAGCCTGCAGCGAGCGCGGAACTGATGTGTTGACGGATCTCGGTTGTACTGGCCTCGATAGCAGCCTTTGGCGCCGCGTGATCTCGGATAGCAGCAACATCGTGATTGCCATAGAGCGAGAGCGTTGCGTCCAGAATCGACGAAGAAGGCTGAAAAGGTGAGTCAAGCCAAGCCGCGGCTTCTACAGACAAATCCGAGCGGCGTTGATTTAGCGCGAGAGCTAGCACTTCCCCTAGTGCTCTCCGATCGCATTCCATGGGCTTCCGTGCCAGAGCTGGCCAACTGCCGCCTGACAGCCCGGGCCAGACCACGGGTGCATGAACCTTACCCTCCGTCCTTGCGATGACCGGAACAACGATCGCTTCCTGAACCTCACACCACTCGCGAGTCACACGGTGAAATTCCATTAGGTTCACGGCATAACCCATTACTTGGTCTCGCGCGGCGCGATCCAATTTGGAGCGCTTGAATTCGACAACGAATAGCACTCCATCCGCCAGAAGGATGCAGTCCATGCGTAGACCGCGTCGGCGAAAATCGAATTCAAGGATGACGTATCTGATGGACTCGCATGCAACCGTTGAGAGGGCTTGGCGTAGAATCGGGATCCGCTCATCCAAGCTGCGCTGCAGGATCTCAACGCTTTGACGCCATTCTTGGCCTTGCTCTCGCTCAGTCTCTAGGCCTTCATCGATAGCCCGACCTGCCAATTGGTTGGCGATGGAATCCTTAGATGCAGACAGGAACTCCTCACGTGCGCCGAAGTACCACGCAACGGGGTGGCGATTCTTTGATTCAGTCATGCTTTGTTGTTTTTGACCGCGAGCAGTGTAACCGTAGAACCTGCGCTTCGGAAAGGACTGCAGCAGCAACAGCACGGTGCCAGACGATCTCTTTTGGTGCATGGCGACTAATCGCGAAGAATTCGGGCGCTGTCCCTTTGAGTCTGAGCTTTAAGCCAACTTCACTTTGAGTTTGTACCCCTTGGAGATTGCCGCTGTTCAGCGGGAGTGTTCGGTGGAAAAGTCGGCAAAGAGATGATTCTCGTTAAGGTCGTTGGTGCCGACAACCTTTCCGGAAAGGCCGGTTTCAGGACGTCCCCAGTCTAGCGAGCAACGATAATTGCGGAAACTGTGGAGACAGCAACGGGCTCGACTGTCCACTTCTTCCCAAGCGTTTGGAGTTGGGTGAGCCGTCGCACGGCCGTGCAATATGCCACAAAAGTTATGGGCGTCGGAAATTGCCGCTTTCGCCGGGATCAGATCCAGCACTCAACAGGCCCCGTTTTGGCCCCAATTCTCGCTATCCTCTTTCCAATTTCGGAGATCCTATGAACCATCCAGCGCGCCCTTTAATAAGAGTCGGCGACATCATCGAATTTCAAGTAGGAGGCAATCCGAGGCCCCCGCGTGAATGGGAACCAGAGGTTGTAACCCAGATTCGCATCTGCGACGACTTCGATGATAAGGAAGGGCAACAGGTTTCCTCTGTTGCGTGGCTAGATATTCAAGAGTACATATGCCTTGTCGTCGTTATCGGAACAAGGCATTGGGCGCGGAATCATCAAATACGTCCGGTCGGGGATGACGGCGGCTTAAAGCTCTGGACCACTAACTTGTAAGGAGCGGGAGACGGGGATCGAACCCGCGACGTCCAGCTTGGGAATGTGGCCATAAATCGTAAACACAGTGATTTGGCGTGTACGAGCGTGCTGTTCAATCATGCCTAACGTATTGAGTATACGAAACCCTCGAACAATATCGTCCGAAAGGAGCACAAAAGGAGCACAGAGAAAAAGACAAACCGCCTTCGATCACGCAAGCGCCAATGCTCATAAACGACGTGGACGTGAAGGCGATTTGACAGATCCCTCCCAACCGAGAGGGACCTGCCGTGAAGTAAAGAAGCGAGTTTCGGGAAGACGCAAAAGACGTCGAGTGGGGGTTACTTTAGTCCTTTGCAGTTGGCGTAGAAGGTTACGGGCGCCACCCAATCGGAGAAAACACCGAGGATGCCGACATCTTGAGCCAGCACATCGAGAACCTTCATTAGATCACCCTCCCGTTTGATGGCCGGATCGATGGTTTGATAGTAAAAGCCGTTGTTACCGTCAGCGAGAATACCGGAACGTTCCAGAGTCCACGTAATGATGTCGAGGTGGGCATCCTTGACGTCTTTGGCGTACTGCGACGGAACGATTTTATTTGCGGAATCGAGAGACAGGAGCGCAAACGTTGGCGGCCCGACGATATTGATGCCCATACCCTTGTAACTCAACAACTCCGCGAAGCTGGGCAGGTCCGCCGGAACATTCGCGTCGTCAAGATACACCGCTTGCGCACCGAACCTGGGTTCGTTCTTTATCCAATACAGCACATCATTCTTGTCGAAAGACTGCGGAAATACAGTTTCGGGACGAACGCGCGCTGCTTTGTACTCGTCGATCATCTTTTGCGCATAGGCCTGTTGAGTAAATCCGTTGAATGGCATCGATACGCTGGGGCTTTTGAGCTCCGGCGTCATCTTGACACCGAGTTTCTTGAAGAGCTCGATGCTCTCTTTATGACTCAAGAGATGGCCACTGGTTGGACCGGAGTAAAGATCGGTTCGAAAGTTTGCCGTCCCGCCAAGGAACTGCGCTGGAGTCTGCGCGGCCGGATTGAAGGCATCCATTTTCCCCCGCAGGCTCTTGAACTCCGTCAGAGTGATTTCGCTTGTGCGGCACTCCGCCTTTGCCGGCGTGATGACGCTGCCGTTGGGCCCGAGCACGGCGGGTGTGAACGGCGTGATACATGTGCCGGCTAAAGATGTGACCAAAATATTCGTGGTTGTGGCCAGATCGTTTTGTGCATGACGGCAAACCAATTCTTTGTCTTTGGTGAATGTCACATCACACTCGACGATTCCGGCCCCCATACGCGCAGCGGCTGTGTAGGACTCCAGCGTATGTTCGGGAAATTGGAGAGCAGCCCCACGGTGGCCAATCGAAAAATCGGTCTTTTTAAACGGACCGCCGAAACAGCTCAAGAGTTCCTGCTTCAAATTGCTCGCTTCCATATCCTCGACAAGAAAGAAGGGTCTCGGACCAAGTTGAACGCTGTGGGCGTTTCGTTCAGTTGAGGGTCGGTCCTGAGCCGCAAGTGGACTTGCAGTGCCAATAACGAGCGCGAGAGCCACGATGAATCGGTGTGTTCGCATAGACAACTCCTTTGGTGATGCTTGAATGGAAACGATGCCTCGCGAAGGATGGTAGGGATTCGTTATGGCAAATGTATGAAAGTGCTGTGGCAAATGAATGAAGAGCGACGACTTCTGCGAGCTATCGGATGGCGAACCATGCGATTGCGGCGCTCACAAGCGCCAGCCCTGAAGCAATCCACATCACCAGACGAAAGCCGGCAATAAAAGATTCATCGATGAGTCCTTTGATCGTCGCTTTTGTCGTGACATCGACCTCTGCAGGGACTTCTATTGCCGCCAGCTTGATTCGTTGCGCGTCAATCTGCCGTCGAATCTCGGGGCTAAGACCTGTTTCCGCGAGGTTGTTGCCCAGATGGCGATTGAAGCTTGCGAGCATCACGATTCCGAGGATGGCAATCGCCAGTACCGCCGCAAGACGAGAAACAGCATTATTGATTCCCGAAGCGATACCGGCATGCCCTTCACTCACCGAATTCATCACGGTAGTTGTCAGCGGCGCGACGCTTATCGCCATTCCGAATCCAAGCACGACGACGGCAGGAAAGAAAGTCGTCCAATAGCTGCCGCCGCTCGAAGGGGCTGCGAACAAGGCGAACCCAGTAGCCGCGACGATTGGTCCGACTACAAGCGGCCGCCTGGCGCCGTAGCGGTCCACCAGCCCTCCGGACCACCGCGACAAAAGAAACATTAACGCGATGAACGGCAGTGAGGCCGCGCCGGCCGCCGTTGCCGTGTAGCCCTGCACTTGTATGAGATTCAGCGGAAAAAAGAAAAACATGCCGCTCAACGCGCTATATAGAAATAGCGTCAGGAGATTGGCCCCGCTGAAATTGCGCTCGCGAAACAGACCGATAGGAAGCAGCGGCGCACTGCTGCGGATCTCGACGGCAGCAAACGCAACGAGCGCGATAACGCCCATCACAAGCGCCGCCATGACGACAGCATCGTTCCAGTTCCTTTTCGATGATTCGATCAATGCAAAAACCACTCCTCCCAGTCCGCTGGTGACCAATACCGCTCCGAACCAGTCTGGCCGTCGGGAGGCCTGCGGATTCCGACTCTCAGGTACGCGCCACAATGTCAGGACGATCACAATCGCTGCGAGCGGTAAGTTGATGAAGAAAACCCAGCGCCATGAGGCATGTTCTATTAACCAACCGCCAAGGACGGGTCCAAAGGCAGTCGTAATTGCTGTAAAGCCGGACCATGTGCCGATAGCGCGACCTCGATCGTGCTCGCCAAACGAGGAACTGATGATGGCGAGACTACCCGGCACAAGGAGCGCAGCGCCGATTCCCTGCACCGCCCGCGCGAGGATCAAGTGGTTCACGCTGGCTGCAAGACCGCAGAAAACGGAAGCTACCGCAAACACGATTACGCCAACGACAAATACTCTCTTGCGGCCATAGATGTCCCCCAGCGATCCCCCGACCAACAGCAAAGCCGCGAGCAAAAGAGCATAAGCTTCAACGACCCATTGAACGTCAACGACTGTTGCGTTGAGATTGGCCTGGAGAGCAGGTAACGCGACATTGACCACTGTACCATCGATAAAAGCAAGGCTTGAACCGAGAATCGTTGCGGCGAGGATCCACGGCGCAACGGCGGCCGAACACGGAGCAATGGCGGGGGACGAAAGGATTACTCCTTTATCACACGGCGGCCCGAGCGAAGGAATCCATTTCACAACCTTCAATCAATATTCGGCGAAAGCGTCGTCAGGGTAGCAGTACAACCAACGCTCACCGGGCTCCGCCGATGCAATGACCGGATGTTTACTCGTGCGGGCGTGCCCGGTGGCGTGTTTGTTCGGTGAGCTATCGCAGCAACGCGTTCCACCGCATTCCTGGCACGTGCGCAAATGGACCCACTGGGCGCCGATCTTTACACATTCCTCACATTCGCGGCGCTTCGGGTGTTTGACAGTGGCGACGGAACTTATATGAGAACAGGCTGTGTCAGGCATTGTTGTCCCCTCTATTCTTGTAGTACCTGATGCACGAAGGAGATCGCAATGGATCCCTCGCCAACTGCGGACGCGACACGCTTGATATTGCCTGCCCGCACATCGCCGACAGCGAATACTCCCGGTAAACTCGTTTCAAGCAAATGCGGGGCGCGCGCCAGCGGCCACCGTGCTGTTGTGAGATCTTCCTGGGACAGGTCCGGACCGGTCTTGACGAAGCCCTGCGCGTCGAGCGCTAAACAGTCCCGAAGCCACCGCGTATTGGGTGTCGCGCCAGTCATGACGAAGACGTGACGGATGTCATGCGTCTCGACATTTCCAGTCTTACTGTTCCGCCAACGGACACGCTCCAAATGGCCGGCGCCTTCGAGCGCAGTAACTTCCGTGTAAGGGAGCAACGCAATCGATGGAGTCTCTTCAATTCTCCGGATCAAGTAACGCGACATGCTGTCGGCCAGCCCGCTTGAACGGACCAACAGGTACACGCGCTTTGCGGTCTGCGCCAGAAATACGGCGCCCTGTCCTGCCGAATTTCCTCCGCCGACAATAATGACTTCTTCAGCTGCACACAACTGCGACTCCACGAATGTCGCCCCGTAATAGACACCGTTGCCTTCGAACTGCGACAAGTTCTCAAGCGACAACCTTCGGTATTGGGCGCCGGTCGCAATGATGATGGAGCGTGCGGGTACGGGCGGGCCGTCATTGATCTCAATTGTGTATGGCTTGCGATCGCATGCCAGTCGTTTGGCGGATTTGGCAATCATCACCTGCGCCCCGAACTTGTTGACCTGCGAGTACGCACGCCCGGCGAGATCCTGACCTGAAATGCCCGTGGGAAAGCCGAGGTAGTTTTCGATCTTCGAACTTGTACCGGCCTGTCCTCCCGGAGCGTTCGACTCCAGAACCAGGACATCAAGCCCCTCCGATGCTCCATACACGGCTGCCGCAAGCCCGGCAGGACCCGCTCCAATGACGACAACGTCGCGCAATTGCGTCGGATCAATGGCGTCGTTAAAGCCGAGGCACTCGGCGATCTCCTCATTGGGAGGGTTCCGCAGCACCAGATCGCCGCGGCATATGACCACCGGGATATCGTCAACAGAGACTTGAAAACGGTCGAGAACCGTCTGGACGGCAGGGTCCTTGTCGAGATCGATGTACGAATACGGATGGTTATTGCGCGTCAGGAACTCTTTGATCCGGAGCGTCCCGGAGGAATGTGCGGAACCGAGCAGCACGACGTCTCCGTAGCCGCGGGCAATCAGCTCCACCCTCCGGAGGATGAATGCTCGCATGAAAATCTCACTCAGCTCAGCGTCGGTCTGCACGAGCGCGAGCAACTGTTCCCGCTCGAACTCGATCAGCTCGCCGGCCTCACTCACGCGTATTCGAACCAATGCCTTGCGACCGGCCAATACGCTGGTTTCACCTGTGAACTGACCTGGACCCAGGGAGGCCACAAGTTGCTCGTCAGTACCCGGCGGCCGGACGATCTCCAGCTGACCCGTCTTGACGATGAAAAACCGTGTGTTCGGCTGGCCGGCCTCGACGAGAACCTGACCAGCCTGGACTTGCCGAAGGTAACCATGGACCGCAACTCGCTCGACTTGTTCCGGCTTTAGAGTCGGAAACATCCGCTCCGCGGCCGAAGTCATCGACATCAATTGGATCGGCGGAACGTTATCGGCCATTTGTAAGAAACTTCTTTAGCTCGGCTTTCATTTCTGCCGGCCGCTGTTCCATAAGCCAGTGTCCTGTGTCTCTTAGTGTGATTGACGTTACGTTAGTCGCGACAAGTTTTGACTGGACTTCCAAGGCGCCCCCCATCGATTTATCACCTGCAATGGTCAAAACCGGCATCGTCAATCTTGTACCGGCAAATTTCCGGTTGTCTGCCGCATCCTGCGTGTCAAACGTTTTGAACATTTCAAACGCTGCTCTCATGGCCCCTTCCTGGGCGTAAGCCCTGGCATAAATTCTGCGATCGGCTTCAGAAAAAGTTTCCGGATGCGGCGAAAGAGTCTGCCAGAAATGTTCGAGGAAGATGCGCTCACGACCTTTCACCAGCTCGAGCGCAATCGGACTCTTGACGAAATGAAAGTGCCAAAGAGCCGGATTGGTGTAGACCGTTTTCCAAATATCGCCGATGCCCGGAATCGGGGCTTCGAGAAGTGCCAGTTTTTCGACTTCAGCCGGATATTGCGCAGCGTAAGCGTAAGCCACCATTAAACCGATGTCGTGACCAACAAGATCGATCTTCTCGTAGCCGAGACTCTTCACAAGTTCATGAATATCCGCCGCAATCGTCTTCTTGTCGTAGCCTGTCGCCGGACGCGACGAATCGCCGAGACCGCGCATATCTGGCGCAATGATCGTGTAGTCTTTGCCGAACTCATCGAAAAGCGGGATCCACATACGCGAGGTGTCGCCAAATCCGTGAATCAGGACCAGCGTCTTCTTGCCGGTTCCCGCTTTCAAATAATGAATCCTCGCTCCGCTCAGCGTCGCTCTCTGCGACTGGTACTTGTTACTCTGAGCGAACGACATGAGGCTGACAGTCAATGCCAGAATGGTCAGGCATGCATAACTCAGAGATTTCGTAAATCTACCAGCTCTCCCTGCGTTCATTTGATCGACCTTTCACATTCGGCGGATGAATCTGGCCGAGTTTATTGAGCCACGTATTTAGTGCCGGTGGGTCCGTAGCCCGTTATCTGGACGACCACGGGTTGGTTTGCCGTGCGCGCGAAATGCGCCACGTTGGGCGGTTCAGTGTAAAAACTACCTGCAGTCAGCGCTTTAAGGTTCTTTTCGTCGAAATGGGCTCCGTAGCCGATATGCCACGTTCCCGAAATCACTGTTGCCACCCGATCATCAGGATGGGTATGAGCTTCAATTCTGGTATTTGCGGGAACCGTCAATTGGATCGTGTACAAACCTGGTCTGTTCGGGTCGCCTTTCAACACCCGAGTCTGAATGCCGCTTACTCCGGAGGTCCCCGCGCCTGCTCCGGTTGGTGTGACGGCATTAATCTCCGTTGGAGTCAGGCGCTGGCCTGGATTCGTTTCTTGCGCTCTGCCACTTCCAAAAACAATGAACATCACGACAACGACAGCCACTACCTTCAGCTTACGTTTCATATTCACTCGTTCAATCTGAGGAAAGGCGGGACAGTGGGGGAACAAGGTGACCATCAAGCGTAAGAGGGAAGCGGGAGCAGCCAGGACGGGCGCATGTAACGCCTGCTGGCCCGTCCACGACCGCTCCTTCGGCCTTCCGTGTTTCACGCGGCGAGATCTTTTTTGGCCTGATCCCAAATTTCCTTGAGTCTCTCGTATCGCCTGCTGTCTTCCGCGCGCATTTCGGCGATCAGTCGATTAACACGAGACTTCGCTTCGCTTTTTGCCTTTGTGGCTTGATTCTGCAACTCCTGGACTTTCGCCTGCGCTTCTTCTTGAAGTTGATGCATCCGCTGTTGGGCGCGTTCGCTGACGGACTTGAGCTTTGCCTCAGTCTCAGCTATCCGTGCCTGCAAGTTAGCCCTCCCCTCTGCATTTGCCTGTTTCAATTCGTCTCGCAGCTGTGAAAGTTCCGCTTTGCGCGCATTGACTTCCTTCTCAATCTGTTCGTCCTCGAAATCCGAGCGCGACTCACGAAGGACAAAGCCGCCGATCGCCTCCATTCTTGTGTCCAGGGGAGTTACCCAATCCTCTGTCACTTCGCTGACCACGGCACTCTTACCGGGCGTGAGCTTCTCCGAGACCGTTCTGACGAAGTCACCTCCCACGCCGGCATTGAACATGTCAGTCAGCCCGCCGATCACTGCGCCGTAGCTGATGCCGACCGCCGCTCCCACTGGACCTCCAAACATCCCGACAAATCCTCCAAGCAAGCTTCCCACTGCCATTCCGAGAGGCCCCTGGGTTTCAGTTTGCTTTACCGCCACTATTCCCTTCGCATCCCTGCCAATTACAGCCATTCCGTAAACCGTAATACTACCTTCAGCATGAAGGTCTTTGAGTGCCTGGGTTCCCTCATACGCCCTGGCTTCATCAGGAAAGATCACAACGACAAACTTACTCATAATGTCCTCCATTTCGACAAGCGTTGATCTGTTGGCTTCGCTTAATGTTTATAGAACAAGGGCACAGCTTCCATCTATCAGCCGAACGACACACCCATTGTAGGTAGATTCCCATAGCCAGGCAGACTCCCTTGGACCCGCTACTTCCGGAGAATCCGATTGAGGACGCGGTGGCTCGCCCAGAACCGTTTTCAGGCGCAGTGCTTCGGCGACGCTCCACGCTTGCGCGCAACACCCACGTGGCGTGTACGGCGGCTCAGCGTCGAAGATCTCGCTGATGCTGCCGACACACGTGCTCGCGAGGTGCTGACCCAAACTGACGGCGATTGGCCGCAACTCTTCGACCCGATCGGGGTAGACGCGGCGCCACGCATCGACAAATGGCCCTATCAGCCACGGCCAGACAGTTCCCTGATGATAGGCAAGATCTCTCGCGCGCAAGTCGCCACAATATTGTGGCTGATAGTCAGGGTGACCCGGTGCGAGCGACCGCAGCCCATAAGGAGTGAGCAGCTTCTCGCGGACCAAGGTAAGGGTGTCTCGTGATAAGCGCAAAGAGAATGGGTTGGGGGATAAGAAAGCTCAGGAAGTAATGGCCACCTCCGCGGCCCCGCAACGGAACCATCACACAGCTTAGAACCACGGTTCAAGATCGAGTATCGTCGCATCCATCGATTTGGCCGCCCGTGTTGGGTCAAAATATTCCCGAAGGTATGCGATCTTCTCGCCTGCGGCACGCAGGAACACAACGTACTCTTGGCGGTAAATGCGCCCGGTAGGCTTGATCAAAGCTTCGGCCTTGACTTGCGCCACGGCGGCCTGGGGGTCTGTAAATGCATAGACCTTTAGATCGATGAAGCGGAAGTTTTCGACTGTCTCCAGAAACCATCTAACGTGATGAAGCACCTCCTCGCGGCCCGAGAGCTTTGCCGGATGGCCGATGGCAGGTGCGTAAGCTAGTTCCCACACGATGTTGTCGGCGATTAGTGTTTGCCACTGCTGGGGATCGTCGACGAGTGTCTGGATGTGTCGTTGCAAGAGTTCAGCCGCGATACTCATCAGAGTCCTCCTGAGCGTCAGGGCCTTCCTAATCGTCGAATCGGTGAAGCCTATTGAGCTCCTCCCTCCGCGCCCTTTGCTGCTTGCTCGATCAGAGAAGCGACAGCCTGTGGTTGCGACACATACACGGCGTGGCTGCCTTTGACCTCGACCACCGTCGAGTTGGCGCGTTTTGACATGGCACGCTGGGCGTCGGGCGGAATCATTTTGTCTTCCGTAGACACGAGATACCAGCTGGGCTTCGTCTTCCAGGCCGGCTGACTAATAGCGCCGCTGAGGGCTTCGACGCCCCACGGAACCTGCGAGTCTGCCATGAAGTCGGCGACATCCGGAGTGACATCGGCGGCAAATGACGCTGCGAATTTCGTTTTATCGAGGAACAGATACCCATCCTGCGGCGGAAGAATTGGCGGCACAGGCGCGCCCGGTGGTGGATTCTGGATAAGGGCTGCCACTGACTCGCCCTTGTCCGGAGCAAACGCAGCAATGTAGACCAGCGCGGCTACCTTGGGATCGTTACCCGCTTCGGTGATGACGACGCCGCCATAGGAGTGGCCGACGAGAATGACCGGTCCGTTCTGAGTTGCAAGCGCCCGTTTCGTTACCGCCACGTCGTCTGCCAGTGAGACGGTCGGGTTCTGGACGATCGTGACAGCATAGCCGTTTTTCTTGAGTGCTTTGTAGACACCTTGCCAGCTGGAACCGTCTACAAAACCTCCGTGGACGAGAACAATATTCTTCACAACTGCCGATGTGCCCATTTGTGACATGACAACCTCCCGAAAACAACGATGCATCGTGTGTTGAATTGAGCTTCTATTCTATTTTGGCATGCCGATCTTATCGACAACGCAATTCACCGGCCGACCCAAGTCCTTGCAGGCGGGGCGCTATGCCTGAGCAATTCACCCGGTAGTAAAATTGATGATCATCTGAATTTTTCCCGATTGTTCGTGCTTCATCCTCTCAATAGTCTGGACCTGCCTGCGTGAAAGTATCTCCATGGTGCGACGAATGGTAAAAGCGCAACGGTCATCACTACAACAACCAGGAGGCAGCCATGAGGACCAAGACCAACCACGTCCGTAGTAGCGACGCGAGTGGGATCGCGAGCGTCAAGAGCATCGATTTGAAGCTGGAGGCCGTCGTCATCCCCGTCTCGGATGTCGACCGCGCGAAGGAGTTCTACGCGAACCTCGGATGGAGACTCGACGCCGACTTCCCCTTCGATAATGGCTTTCGGGTCGTCCAGTTCACACCCCCCGGCTCGGGGTGCTCGGTCCAATTCGGCACGAACATCACATCCGCCGCGCCCGGCTCGGCCCAGGGCCTCTACCTGATCGTCTCCGACATAGAGGATGCGCGCGACGAACTCGTCGCACGCGGTGTCGAGGTCAGCGAGGTGTTCCACCCCGGGACGCCGGGCGCTCAGTTCCAGCACGACGGCACGCGCGGTCGCGTCAGCGGGCCCGCGCCCGATCACGCCAGCTACAGTTCTTTTGCCACGTTCAGCGACCCGGATGGCAACGGCTGGCTGCTGCAAGAGATCACGACGCGGCTACCCGGCCGGATCGACGCGGCTGAGACGGCATTCGCATCCACTGCGGACCTGGCGAGCGCGCTTCGGCGTGCGGAGGCCGCCCACGGTGAGCACGAGAAGCGCACCGGGCAGCGCGACGCGAACTGGCCTGACTGGTATGCCGCGTACATGGTGGCCGAGCAGGCCGGGACGGAGCTGCCGTCGTGAGCCCGGAACTAACTTCTCCGTCAGAGCCGAGGTGATCGACTTGAAAACCAATATCCACGTTAACGACACGACCCACGAACTCACGCTGGACTCGCGCCTCACGCTGCTGGATGCGCTTCGCGACGTGCTCGGTCTGACCGGCACTAAAAAGGGTTGTGATCAGGGCGCGTGCGGCGCCTGCACGGTCATCATCGAAGGCCAGCGTGTCTTGTCCTGTCTGACGTTCCCAGAATACGATGTCCGAAATCGCCAGCGAGTCGTCCGCAATAAGCCGATGTTCAGCCTTACTTAGATCGCCGCTTAGGAGTGCGACGACGATGTGCGTGTCCAGATTCAGCATTCCAATCGGGCCGGAGTCTGCTGCCGGCCTGACCATGGTCGAGCACGCGCTCACCGACTTCAGGGGTCGTCTCCAGCAAAAGTGCAAATGAATCCAGGGGCTCAGGAGAGACCGGCTGCCTTCAATGCCTCTCGCCACTGCGATTCGACCTGAAGGTCTTTAATCCATCGCTCGATATATGTGCGATCGAGTTCGTCGGCCTGAATCCGAAGTATTCCCGCAACGTCTTCGATCTGGCGTTCGGACGAACTCTTCTTTGCCCATTCGAGTTTCGCGAGGACGACATCTTCAGCGCTTGCCATGAAAATCGACACGCCCTCGAATTCGATTGGAAAGCGTCGATCGAACTCGCTCAGGTTGAATTCCCTCTGTTTGCGGATGATGAAATCAACCTTCCAACCGCCGGCGAGATCGATGATGTTGAATTGACCCCTTCGTTTCAGCTCCTGCAACGCATCGTCAAGATCGAAGTAGTAGTCGGCCTCGGGCAAGATGTCCTTTAGAACTCGAAGCTGTTCGGGTGTGGGGGCCATAACGAGATCGAAATCGTTCGAGGCCCTGGGTGTTCCGTGAAATGAACTGGCGAACGAAGCTGTAAACATGTAGGGTATGCCGGCCTCGCCAAGAGCGGCCGACAAGCGGGCCAACAAATCATGAGTGCTCATCGTAATGAACGGGGGTAGCGGTCTTCGGGCAATATACAGCGAAGAAACTGGCGGATCAGCAACTGCTTCGACAAACCGGGCTGCTCTTTCTCAATCCGCGCGAAAGCCAGGTTCCGCGCCAGTTCGCTCAAATCCACAGCGATCCGAAGTCGCTCGATCCCTGTCATTTTCTTGAGAATAAGCAGCTGAATATCGTTCGCGGCTTGCGATGTATCCAGCGGCGTCATCGGGCCCAGTCTACCAGAGAATGACGCAACGAAAGATTACGCTCAGGGGGTCACGATGCAGGCTCGATCCGGAGCATTACTGCGTCTGCCTCGTCGGTGAGGAGGTACAACAGCCCGTCACGTCCCTGCTTCACGTCGCGAATGCGCCGCCGCAAGTCGGCCAGCAGGGGTTCCCGCCGCAGTTCCTCGAGGTTCTTGTTGATCAGAATTCGATGCAGCTGCCCCGTGCCCGGAATCTCTCCGTAGCGCATGCCGCTCACAAAGACGTCGCCTTTCCACTTGGGAAGACGATCGCCGGTGTAGAACGCGATACTCGACACCGCAATCGATGGCACCCAGAACACTGTTGGATCGCGGAAGCCTTCCTTCGTAAACGGCGCCTGCCATGGGCCGGCGTAGGTTCGTCCGAGACTGACGAGCGGCCACCCGTAGTTGCCGCCGGGCACAAGGATGTTTACCTCGTCGCCGCCGTTCGGCCCATTCTCGATCTGCCAGATGGCGCCGGTAGCGGGATGCATGGCCATGCGCAGCACGTTGCGGTGGCCCATCGTGAAGATCTCGGGCTTCGCGTCGGCGCGCCCGGCGAACGGATTGTCCGGCGGCACCGCGCCGGAATCGGTGAGCCGCAGGACCTTGCCGCCAATGGTGTTCAGCGTCTGTGTGGCCTTTTCGCCGCCTCCGCCGCTGGCGATGTACAGCATGCCGTCGCCACCGAACGCGATTGGAGCACCGCCACCGCCCTCACCAATAAAGATGTCCTTCGTGCCGGTGAACCCTTTGCCGTCCCAGACGGCACGCGCCACCGCCAACGTGGTCCGCTTCTCATCGAGCGGCTTGCTGTAGCTGATGTACACGTAGCGGTTGCGTTCGAAGTCGGGGTGCAGCGCCAGATCCATTCCCGAGAGCCCCTGTCCGCGGGCTTCCGGCGTGCCGGGCACGGGACTGGGATCGACGACGCCGTTGCGCACCACCCTGATCTGCCCCCCGCGTTCAGCTACCAGGATCGTGTCGTCCGACACGAACGCCATGCTCCATGGGTTGCGGAAGCCGCGCGCGTACACCGACACGCGGATGTTCTGTCCCTCCGCCGTCTCATAGCGGACCGGCTCGTCGGGCAGCGGTGGGATGCGGATGCCCTGTGGCGCCACGGGCGTATTGCCACGCATGGGCACTTCCTGCTGGGCCGCCAATGGAACCGCGAGAGCGGCCAGCACGGCGGCCGTGAGAGGCCGAATGAATCTCTTCATAAGTGAGTCTCCAAAGGTTCGATTGTTCCGGATTATACTCGTCGCCAGATTTTCGCGGCACAAGGGGGACAAAGAGATGAAGCAGATCAACAGACGTGGTTTTGTAAAAGCAACGGGCGCGCTCGCTGCCGCTCCTGCGCTGGCAAGTCTTGCGGCGGCGACGGCCGGAGCCCAGAACACCGGCGATCTTCGCGTCGATTCCAACATCGTTTTCGGCAAAGGGGGCGACATCGATCTTTTGCTCGACGTCTATCATCCGCCCGCGGGCGTGACGCCGAAGCGGATGGCGATCATTCATCTCTTCGGCGGCGGCTTTTTTAGCGGCAACAAAAACGCAGGTTACATCGTCAACGACGTGCGGGCGCTCGGGCGCCTGGGCTACACGAACATTTCCGCTAACTATCGTTTGCAGGCACAGGGCTCGTGGCCGGCGCAGATCCATGACACGAAGGCCGCGATCCGCTGGGTACGGGCGAACGCCGCCAAAATCGGCATCGACGCCAACAGGATCGCCATTGCCGGCTACTCGGCGGGCGGGCTGCTCTCGCTGCTGGCTGCCGGCACCAACGGCGTGGCCGAGTTCGAAGGCAACGGCGGCAACAGCGGCGTCAGTTCGAACGTGCAAGCCGGCATCGGCGTTTATCCGCTCGCGAACGTCCAGATGGCAGCAGGCCTGTTCCCGAATACTCTGGCCGCGGAAGAGCGCACAAAGGCGATGCAGGCCGCAGCGCCGACAACATACATCGGGAAGAACTTCGCCCCGACGATCTTCGTTCACGGCACGGCAGACACAACGGTGCCGATGTCGTCCAGCATCGACTTCTTCAATAAGCTCCATGATGCCGGTGTGCCGGCTGCGCTCACACTTATCCAGGGAGCGGCTCACGCTTTCGACAACAGCGCGCTCGACGCCATCGAGGTGATGGCGCGCTCGATCGACGTGTTCCTCGATCGGCTGATCGTCAATCCTCAGCCGTATGCGAGCTTTGGCGGCGCAGGTCGCGGCGGTGGACGCGGCGGGCGGGGAGCCGGCCAGCAGAAATAAACCTGCACCATCGGCATGACTCATATTAATCGTCGTGAAGCCCTCACAACGCTTGCGTCGACGGCTGCGATCCCGCTGATGGCCGCGTGCCACCGCGAGCCTGAATCGCCGTCGGCAACTCCTACCGAAGCCGAGGCGGTCGCGTTGCTGGACGAGGTCGGGAATAATCTTCTGCGCTTTTCTCCTGAAAGCGCGACGTCATTAGGCATCGACACCGGCGCCAGAGCGTCTCTTCGTTCGCAGCTTGCGGATCGTTCAACTCAGGGACAGCAGCAGATCGCGAACCAGCTTCGGAATGACCTGCAGCGGGTCAACGCATTCAACACGTCGGCGCTTTCGCACGCCACGAGAACGAGTTTCGAGGTCGTTCGTAGTTGCTATTCGAAGGCGATCGAAGGTTTCGCACTGCCCTATGGCGATGTCGCAGTCGGCGGCTGGCGCAACACACCCTATGTCGTCATTCAGAACGTCGGCGCATATCTCGACGTTCCACGGTTTCTGGACAGCGATCATTCCATCGAGAACGCCGCCGACGCCCAGGCGTATCTCGCCCGGTTACAGTCTTATCCGAAGCAACTCGACGGCGAACTCGCGCGAATGCAAGCCGCGCGCGCCGAGGGCCTCGTGCCTCCTTCGTTCCTGATCGATAAAGCGCTTGCGCAAATCGGTTTGTCCGTGAAGGCCGCCCGGGAAGGGGGCTCGCTCGTCGAATCGATCGGACGGCGAACGAAAAACATTCCCGGAAATTGGGCCGAACAGGCGCGGACGATCGCGAAGCAGGAGGTTGCGCCTGCACTCGAGCGGCAACTTCAGGAGCTGCAAACACAGCGCGCGACCGCAACTGCGGACCCGGGCATGTGGGCGCGGCCTCGCGGCGAGGAGTATTACCGCTGGGCGCTCAGGACATCGACCACCACGAGCATGACGCCGGACGAAATCCACGAAATGGGGCGCAGTGAACTGCAGCGGCTGAATGCGCAGATGGACGAGACTCTAAGAAAGCTCGGATACTCCAGTGGCAGCGTCGGCGAACGCATGAAGGCGCTGGCGAAAGACACGCGCTATCAATTCGCCGAAGGCGATAAGGGGCGGGCCGACATCATGGCATTCATCCAGGAGCGCCTGAGCTGGGTCCGGTCGCAGATGCCGAACGCCTTTAATAAGGTCGTCAATCCCAATATGGAGGTGAAACGGCTGCCTCCTGAAGAAGAGCCGGGCGCCCCCGCCGCGTACGGCGGAGCCGGATCGATTGACGGCAAAATCCCCGGACGATTCTGGATCAATCTCCGCACAACAAGTCTCCACAGCAAGTACAGCCTCGCCGACCTGGCGTTCCATGAAGCGGTGCCCGGTCACATCTGGCAGGGCGAATATACACATGACATGCCCCTGATCCGGCAGTTGCTCGCGTTCAACGCGTACTCCGAGGGCTGGGCTCTCTACGCCGAGCAGCTCGCAGACGAACTCGGGGCCTATTCCGCCGATCCTGTGGGACGTGTCGGATATCTGCAGTCGATTGCCTTCCGCGCCTGCAGGCTTGTTGTCGACACCGGACTCCACGCCAAGCGCTGGACTCGCGAACAAGCGGTGCAGTTCTTCGTCGACATGAACGGGTCGAATCCGCTCGAGGTTGCCAGTGAAGTCGATCGCTACTGCTCGTGGCCCGCCCAGGCCTGCGGCTATAAAGTCGGGCACAGCGAAATCAACCGTCAGCGCGAGAACGCTCAGAAAGCGCTCGGATCGAAATTTGACCTGAAGGCCTTCAACGACACCGTAGTTCTCGGTGGGAATGTGCCGCTCGACGTCCTCGCTAAAAACGTCGAGGAATACGTCCGAAATTTGTGAGTATCGCGATCATGAATACACCTGACATTGGACTAGACTAGCGAATTCGGATTGTGCATACTCCGGCACATTGAAACTGCATTCCTGGGAATGGAGTAAAACCATGAGTTCACGAACAGCTCGACTGCTTGTAACGGGCGGATTGCTGGTGGTCGGCCTTGTCATAACCGGCGTCGCCTTGCAGGCCCATCATGCCGTGGCGGGTGTGTACGACCTGAACAAAGAGGTGGTCCTCGAGGGCGTGCTCAAGAAGTTGAATTTCACAAATCCGCACGCGAGCATCGAGCTGTCAGTCCCGGACAAGGATGGCAAGGTGACGGACTGGATTCTGACCACTGCCTCCGTAACGACGCTGACCCGGGAGGGCATCACCAAGGCCGCCATGAAGCCTGGCGAGAAACTCAAGGTAACCGTCCTTCCGGCAAGGAACGGGAGCCCGGCGGGATTCATCAGGAATCTCCAGCTCGGGGGCCGCGAGATCAAGCTTCAGATCGACTAACTAAACACGCTGGGAGTTGGCCATGTTTGAGCGACAAACGCTCGCGACAGGTGTGCTCGTTCTTCTTGTCGCGATGAGCCAGGTAGAGTCCGGACATGCTCAGGGCCAGGGAGCCCAGGGCCAACGTGGAGGTGGAGGTGGCCGAGGCGGTCGAGGGTCGGCGTTTACGCCGACGGATGGAGCCAAAGACCTGAAATCGGTCCTCTTCAACTGGACGTGGAGCATGGGCATGCTGCGGAGCGGGAATGAGTCCGAGCTCATCAAGACGCTCGACTACCACGCCGAGGGGGGCACGATCCAGGTGAACGGTCAGCCCTGTGTGCTGACGAAGTACCGCGTCCAGGTCAACTACCAGATCCCCGGATACCGGACGCAAATCGAATGCACCCTCCCTAATAAGCAGACGTACAAGAACGTTGAAACGATGAGCGGTGACTACGCCTGGGACGAAGACATTCCGGGCGCGGAACTCGTTCCCGGCAAGGGCAAGGCAACACCACGGCCCGAGGCGCTCGAGGAGCGGCGGATCCGTCTGTGGGCCAGCCCTCACGGTGCGCCCAAGGCCGCCATCGCCGGCGCGGCGGGTCTGCCAACCTCCGAGTCCTTTGGTCAGAACCCGGCCGGACTGCTCGATCGGCAGTCAGCCGCTGGAGCGAAAGCGACGACGACGATGTCATGGCAGGGGGATAAGGCCGTCGTCACGTATCCGATCCCGGGAGTCCCAGGCGCGACGGCGACGGTCACTCTTAATAAATACCTGCCGGAGCGCGTCGTCGTGAAGAGCGGAACGAGCACGACGGAATTCGTCTACACCAATTTCCAGGACTTTAACAATCCTCTGTTCAAGATCGAGGCTCTGTACGCCGGCGAGATCGTCGAGCGTCGGAACGGCACGGTCGTTCGCAATGTAAAAACAAAGGTGACCGAGATCGGGCAGGTCTACGTCGTCGTACCGGTTCCAGAGAGTGTGGAGAAGGCAGGTAGAAAGTGAGGGTTCCTATGAAGGCGTCCGTGGTGATGATCTTCGGTCTCATCGTGACTGGCGTGGCGATCCAGGCTCAGGGTCCGCCGCCTGCGCAACAGAACGCGGCGCAGGCTCCGACGCCGAGGCAGGCCAGCGGGAAGCCTGACCTGACAGGATCCTGGCAGGGAGCCGGCGGCGGTCAGCAAGGTTCCGGCGGTGATATGTTCCGGCGGTGCACTCCGTTCCAGTCGAAGGAGTGCATGGAGTGGACCAATCAGAGCCAGGACTGGGTGTTCATGTCGTCATCCCGGCTCGATCAGCGTCAGCCGCTGTACAAGCCCGAGCACTGGGACAAGATGATCGAACTCGACCAGTGGACGAACAAGTACGACCCGGTCATGACCTGCCTCCCGCTCGGAATTCCGCGGCAGGGACCGCCTTCGCGAATCTTCCACACCGAGAGCGACATCACGATGATCTACAGAGGCGGAGTCGACGGCGCCGGCGGGTACGCGGAGTTCCGCATGATCTCGCTCGACGGGAAGCCGCACGATCCACGGCGGGCGGCGCAATACACGTACATGGGGTACACGATCGGCCGCTGGGAAGGCGACACGCTCGTCCTCGACTCCATCGGGTTCTCCGATGAGACATGGCTCGGGCGCGGCGGCTTCTTTCACTCCGACCAGATGCGGGTCATCGAGAAGTTCACCAGGACCGGGAACCAGATGCTCTACGAAGTCACGGTCGAAGACCCTGAGGTGCTCGTCAAGCCGTGGGTGATGCCTGCACGGACGCTGCGGCTCGCAAACGGCAACACGATTATTGCAGAGCGCGGAAGCTGCACGGAGAGCGAGCACAAAGAGGTCAGCAGCCAGATGCGGCACTGAGTTTATTGTGCTGACTTGGCTCGAATCGACGAAGCTTGCAGTGTGGCTGGGGGAGTCGCCATGAATCTGGTCGTTCCCCACGGTGCTGACCCTTCACACGGCAGGAATGGCGGTGCTGGTCGGCGCAAGCTGGGTGCTCGATCTACGGGTGCTGCTCGGCGTTAACCGCCGCGTTCCACTGTCCGCCTACCGATGGGTCTTTCCTGTCGTCTCGATTGGCCTGCTGGTGAACGTTGTCACCGGCATCATGCTGTTCATCAAAAACGCCACAAAATGGGGAACTGCGACACCGTTCCTCGTCAAGATGGCTCTCGTCATTGCCAGCGTCGCCATGTTGGTGCCACTGCGATCACACGTGCTCCGCAACGACGCGGACAATGAGGACAATGAGGTAGGGGGGCAACCTTCGTAACCTTCGTCTCTGGGCCATAGCCTCGATCCTTGCCTGGACCGGAGCGGTGACCGCCGGCCGCCTGCTCGCGTATCTGGTCCCATGAACCTCGCGCATCTGCATCTGGTGATGAATCACGTGCCCACCGTCGGCGCGGCGGCCGCACTGTGCCTGCTGATTCTGGCATTCGTCCGACGTAACGAACACCTGAAGCACGCGGGGCTGGAAGTGCTCTTCGTCATAGCGGTCCTGACGCTTCCCGTCTACGTGAGCGGCGTGGCCGCCCATTACGAGATGCGGGAGCTGACCGACATCTCGGTCGACGCCATCAAGATTCATCAAGACGCGGCGTTGATCGGATTCACCGTGATGGAGTTCGCCGGATTCATTGCCTGGATTGCCTTGTGGCAGTCGAGGCGCCGCGGCCGCGCGGCGCGAGGGGTCGTCTCCGCGGCAACCGCGCTTCTTGTTGTGGCGCTGGCCATCATGGGTCGTGCCGCGAATCTCGGTGGTGATATTCGCCATCCCGAGATCCGTGCCGCCGGCGCTGCCGCGCCTGGCGAAGCGCAAGCCCGACAGGGCGCAGCCTCAAGGGGCGAAGCGCAAGCCCGACAGGGCGCAGCCTCAAGGGCGGAAGGCGATCCCGAACGATTCATGACGTCAGCTGTCACGAAGGTTGCGGTGTACAGCTACTGGGTGTGGCCGGCGGCCGAGGCGGTGCACTTCCTGGGTCTCTCCCTCTCGTTTGGTGTGCTGCTGGCCGTGAACCTGCGGATACTCGGGGTGATGCGACAGATTCCTTTTGCGGACGTCCATCGTCTGCTGCCATGGGGCATGCTGGGATTCGGCGTCAACCTCATCACCGGGATGTTCTTCTTCGTCGGTCAGCCCGCGCAGTACACCGCGAGTCCGCCGTTCTTCTGGAAGATCATCTTCCTGGTGATCGCGGGCGCGAACTTTCTCTATCTGACGGTCTTCGGCAAGCCCTGGCCCCGCACGGAGGATGGCGATGACAGTTTCGACGCGAGCCTGTCCGACAAGGTGATGGCGGTCTCGTCTCTTGCGGCGTGGCTCGCGGTGCTGTATGCGGGTCGAATGCTTCCGTTCCTCGGGAAATCCTTTTAGGGGGTCGCAATGGTGGCCTTAGCTGTAACCGCGGTCGTCTTAATCGTCCTGGTGATCGTCAGCGTCCTCGGATACCTTCTCGATCGCACCGGCTAACTGTAAGAATTTCAAACCTGAGCTTGTCATTACGTCGGAGCAGGCGAAAGCTCCATGCTCTTCTGAAGCCTCCGGCGTTACGAACACTTGACGCGATACACTTGCCACCGCGCTTTCTGTCAGCCCCGATCTGGAAGCGCTTGTGACTTACGACGGACGCCTATCGCCAGGATTCGCGGGAGCAGCGGCGTTGCCGGCACAAATGTTTCGGCTTTTTTCCGTTGTAGACCCAAACCAGCGCCGATAGACTGGCCGCCGCTCCACCTTAAAGTGCAATAGAGAGTTTTTCTCGTCGCGGCGATCAAAGCCGGCGCCGGATGGCGCTCAATTTTAGAGAGCGAGCTCCGTAGATGGCTCAATCAGACGAGCAATCAGGCCAGGCAACGTCCAGTAGTTCATTTCAAACAGCGCCGCCGTCGATAGCTCTGCCGAAAGGCGGCGGCGCAATTCGCGGCATGGGGGAGAAGTTCGCTGCCAATCCTGTAACCGGAACGGGTTCGATGACTGTTCCCATTTACACGTCTCCAGGACGTTCCGGTTTTGGCCCTCAACTCGCGCTCTCCTACGATTCCGCTGCGGGAAATGGGCCATTCGGCTTCGGCTGGAGCCTCTCACTGCCGTCGATCACTCGGAAAACCGATAAAGGATTGCCGAAGTATCAGGATGCTTCGAACTCCGACGTCTTTATCCTGTCCGGCGCGGAGGATCTTGTTCCCGAATTCGAAAAGGATGCCGGAGGAAATTGGGTCCTGGTTGACGGCAAGCACGTCATCCACGACAAGCTCCGCACTGTAGGCAACGCTTCTTATAGGGTGCGGCGGTATCGTCCGCGCATCGAGGGACTCTTTGCCCGTATCGAGCGTTGGACCGACTCCGTTAATCCCGCCGAAGTATTCTGGCGCTCCATATCAAAGGACAACATCACAACCTGGTACGGCAAGACCACGGACAGCCGTATTTGCGATCCCGGCGATCAAACGCGGACCTTCAGTTGGCTGATCTGCCAAACGTACGACGATAAGGGCAATGCCGTCGTCTACGAATACAAAGAAGAGAATTCGGACAACGTCGATGCTTCTCAGGCTAATGAGCGGAACCGCACCGACGATGCTCTCGATCAAAACAAATCGAAAAGAACGGCCAATCGGTACATCAAAAGGATCTATTACGGCAATCGCCAACCGTATTTGCCGAAGCTGGAGGAGAACTCGCCATGGCCGGATCCCCCCGGCCCCGGACTTCCGAACGCAGAACCGAATTGGTTCTTTGAAGCGGTCTTTGATTATGACGACGGCCACTACTTGAACGAAACAGCCGGCCACGAAGGCCGCGTGTTCGCCCATCCCGTTTATTCTCCCGGCGCAAAGTGGTCCGCCCGCGTCGATCCATTTTCAACGTATCGTGCCGGCTTTGAAGTGCGTACGTATCGCCTGTGCCAGCGCGCTTTGATGTTTCATCATTTTCCCGCTGAACTGGGCACACGCGACTGTTTGGTGCGATCGACGGACTTCACGTATTCATATGAGCTCAACCCGAAGAATGAGCGCAATCCGATCTATTCTTTTCTCGATTCGGTTAGCCAGTCCGGTTACGTGCGGCAAGCGGACCAACCCGAGGACCAGCCCGAGGACACCTATCTCAAACGGACATTGCCCCCGCTTCAGTTTGAGTACACCAAACCAGAGGTTCAGCAGACGCTTCAAGACGTCGATTCTCACAGTCTCGAAAATGTTCCTTATGGTCTCGATGGTACGCACTATCAATGGGTCGATCTGGATGGTGAAGGCCTTTCCGGAATACTCACAGAACAGGGAGACGGCTGGTTCTACAAGCGCAATCTGAGTCCCGTGAATGTGGGGGCCAGCTTCGCGCGTATCGAACTGGTCGCCAGCAAACCATCGATGTCGATGTCCGGTCCGGGGCAACAATTTCTGGATCTCGCCGGGGATGGCCGTCTGGAGCTGGCAGCCTTCGGTGGACCGGCGCCCGGATTTTTCGAACGCTCTCCCGATGACGACTGGGAATCCTTCAAATCATTCCGGTCGTTGCCCAACCTGGACTGGAGCAATCCAAACCTGAGGTTTGTCGATCTCACCGGCGATGGACACGCGGACATCCTCATCACCGAAGACGATGTCTTTCAATGGCACCCCTCGCTTGCTGAAGACGGTTTTGGTTCAACGCAGCGGGTCCAGCAAAGCTGGGATGAGGAAAAGGGTCCGCGATTGGTTCTTGCCGACGCGGAACACACGATTCAACTCGCAGACTTCAGCGGCGACGGACTAAGCGACCTTGTCCGGATTCGCAATGGTGAAGTGTGCTATTGGCCCAACCTCGGCTACGGTCGATTCGGCGCCAAAGTCACAATGGATCATTCTCCGCGCTTTGATGACGCGGATCAGTTCGATCCGCGCCGCATTCTGCTCGCTGACATCGATGGCTCGGGAACCACCGATATCATTTATCTCGGCACGCGGGGCGTGGATCTCTACTTCAATCAGTGCGGCAATAGCTGGGGGCAGCCCCAGCGCGTGACCTCTTTCCCCGGCATCGACAATGTATCCTTCGTCACCGCTCTGGACTTGCGCGGCAACGGTACGGCGTGTCTGGTCTTGTCGTCGCCTTTGCCGGCCGACGGCCGCGAACCGATGCGCTACATCGATCTGATGGGCGAGCAAAAGCCGCACTTACTCGTGCACACGGTCAACAATCTCGGTGGAGAGACCACCGTTCGTTATGCTCCCTCAACGAAGTTCTACGTTCGAGACATGCTGGACGGGCAACCCTGGATCTCCAGGATTCCCTTCCCCGTGCACGTCGTCGAGAAAGTCACGGTCAACGACAAATGGCGGCGAACGGAATTCTCTTCAACCTACAGCTATCATCACGGCTACTACGACGGGATCGAACGCGAGTTCCGTGGCTTTGGCCGCGTCGAGCAGGTCGATACGGAAGAGTTTGGACCGTTTGCGCTACGCAACACGAACAACCCCTACGTCACCGGCAATGACACGCTGTACCAACCGCCGGTGCAGACCGTAACGTGGTTTCATACCGGTGCCTTCCTCGATCGCGATCGGATTCTTTCCCAATTTGAACGCGAGTACTTCCCCAATTGGTACGAGGCTATCGACCCGAATAAGGCAAATGTGCTCGGAACGTTTCACGAGCATCCGCTGCCCGAACCCGATCTTGCCTTGCAGGACCTGTCGGACGAGGAGTGGCGTGAAGCATTGCGCGCGTGCAAAGGCATGATGCTGCGACAGGAGGCTTATGAACTGGATGTGAGGAGTGCGTCGCAATCGACGCCGCGGCGCGTCAAGCTCTTCAGCACTGCCTGTCACAACTGTCAGATCCAGCGGCTTCAGCCTCAGGAACAAAATCCACATGCGGTCTTTCTCGTCACGGAGAGTGAGGCGATCAATTACCATTACGAACTCGCCTTGCCTTCAGCGGGCGGCGATCTGACGCCGGATCCTCGTATCGCTCACGCGCTCAATCTTCGGATCGATGAGATAGGCAATATTCTGCAGTCGGTGGCTGTTGCGTATCCGCGCGTGAAGACGAGTCTCAGCGCGCAAGTACTCGCGGACCATCCGATCGCCTACTATCGCTTCGGCGAGGCTGCAGGCGAAGGAAGCGTGAGGGACCTCTCGGGCAATGGGAACGAAGGAGAGCTCTCAGCGACCGGCGTCACATTGGGCACGCCAGGCCTGGGTCACGGCGACACGGCTGCCCTCTTCGACGGCGAGGACGGGCGAATTATCGTTCCCAATAGCGATTCGCTTAATCCTGCTCACATCACAATGGAAGCGATGGTCCGATGGGACGGGCCGCATCCGCTTTCAGCAGGCATCTATCAGCGCATCTGCGAGAAATCGAGCTTTCCACAACTGGCGCAGTACGGCTTCGGGATATTACCGGACGGGCGTGTGCACGTGGAACTCCGCACGAGCCAGGCAACAACCACCATCGACGTCAACAGCATTGCCGTGGTCGCGCAACGCGCAAAGACTCATATCGTAGTCGCGTACGATGGCAACGTCATTCGCATTTATCTCAACGGCATTCTGGACAGCGACACCAACGCGCCAGGCAGCATCTCGCCCAAGCCTCCGACTCCGGCCAACCTTATCGAGAGCGGCCTCGGTATCGGCAACCAGACAGAGAGATCTCGTCCCTTCAACGGAGTCATCGATGAACTTGCACTCTATGCCCGACCGCTGACGATCGAACGCATCCGTGCGCACCTCGGCCTGGATGTCATAGATCAGGTGCAGGGTGAGCGGCATCTTGCCTACACCGAGACACGTTACACCAACGATGTGATTCAGAACGACGACAACCACCGTTTGCGTATGCCGTGCGAAGTGGAAAGTTACGAGCTGACGGGTTTTTCTCCGGCCCGAGGGTTTTATTTCGATCTGTCGGACTTGCGCGGTTTTCGACTGAGCGACTCTCTTCCCAACCAGGGCGCAACTGCGATCGCAAACAAACCGTATCACGAACTGCCGCAGATCGGTCTTGCAACAAAGCGTCTGGTCGAACGCGTCCGCACTCTGTTCTTGAACGATGACGCGACGGGCCCTGACGCGCCGACGGATTTTCTGAAAAAACCACTGCCTCTCGGTACGCTCGGCAGGCTCGGTCTCACTTACGAACAATACAAGCTAGCACTCACAGACGGTTTGCTCGATGCGGTCTTTGGCGCCCGGCTCGACGACGTCGTGGATGGCCAGGCCGCTCGGAGCGTTCTGACCGATGCCGGCATCAGTGGCTACTTGCCCGGGGCGAATAACGACTACTGGATTTGCTCAGGCGTTGCGGGATTCAATGCGGACGCCCCTCAACACTTCTACCTTCCCGAGCGCTACACCGACCCATTCGGAAATAGCACAACGATCAACTACGACGTTCGGGATCTGTATATCACCGGCAGTACGGATCCATTGGACAATAGCGTCGAGGTTACCGCGTTCGACTTTCGAGTCCTGGCGCCAAGCGAGATGAAGGACGCGAATGACAATTACAGTGCAGTCGCATTCGATGCGCTTGGCATGCCTGTCGCGTCCGCCGTTATGGGTAAGAGTCGCACCGAATCCGGCGATAATCTCCGCACTGTCCCTCTCGATATTCCCATTATCAAGATCGAAGAGTTCTTCAGTGAGCCCGTGTACGACGAGTCCACGCCCAGGGAATGGCTGGAGAAAGCGACGGCACGATTCTTCTATGGCTTCGGCGAGCACATCGAAAATAACGGCACGGTGACCTACGGTCATCATCCTGCCGGCGCCTGCGCGATCACGCGCGAACAGCATGTCACGGGAGGCAATACCGAGATTCAAGTCGCGATCGAGTACTCCGATGCCGGCGGCAAGGTGCTGGTGAAAAAATCGCAGGCCGAACCTCATCCCGTGCTCAACGACGGCGTGCTGCGTTGGATTGCCGCCGGCAAGACGGTCGTGAACAACAAGGGCAAACCGGTCAAGCAATACGAACCCTATTTCAGTGATACGAAACACCGGTTCGACGCAACTGAGGCGCAACAGGAAGTCGGCGTTACGCCGGTCCTGTACTACGACGCGCCGGGCCGGTTGGTGCGCACAGAACTGCCCGATGGTTCGTTCACGCGCGTGGAATTTTCTCCATGGCAAGTCACGACGTTCGACCAAAACGACACGGCATTTGACGCATCAGAAAACAATCAAAGCGACTGGTTTAAACGCCGCACGGATCCTGCACACACCAGATTCGCTGAATATAACAATGCCGAAGATCGTCGGGCCGCCGATCTCGTCAAAATCCACGCCGGCACCCCGTCACAGGTTTTTCTCGATAGTCTGGGCCGCGAGGTCGTCTCCCTTGCCCACAACAAGTTTGCCTATTCCAACGGAACTTCCGGCGATGAGAAACATGCCACATTCACGAAGCTGGACGCCGAAGGCAAACCGTTGTGGGTTCGCGATGCGCTCGGCCATCTTGTCATGCAGTACATCTCGCCGCCCAAGCCGAACAATGACCCTGACGAGGACGTGCCGTATCGCGTCGACCTGGTGACGAACGATCGCATCTACAGCGTTCCCTGCTACGACATCGCCGGCAACCTTCTCTTCCAGCACAGTATGGACGCCGGCGATCGCTGGATGCTGATGGATGCATCGGGCAAGCCGATGCTGGCCTGGGACTTCAACGAACGGCAGGATGACGACGGAGCCGTTGTCAGCGAGCAGCGGGTCTACTTCCACAAATACGATCGACTGCATCGTCCGACCGAGATACGACTGCACGTCAACGGCGGCGCCGGCCAGATGATCGAACGTTTCGAATATCGCGATGTCCGCGAAACCAACCTGGACCTCAACCTGCAACTGAACGTGGACCAGGACGCGAACAATATCGGTCAACTGGTCCGCCATTACGATTCGAGCGGTCTCGTCGAAACGAGTCGCCGCGACTTCAAGAACAACGTTATAGAAGTGCAGCGAACTTTGGTCCGTGATGCGCAAGCATCGCGAACCGACTGGCGCGACAAAACCAATCCCGATGGGACTTCAAAGCTCGAGGCCGATGTTTATAGCCGGATCACGAACTACGATGCGCTGAACCGGATGACATCGACGCTGAACTGGCATCGCGGCGTCGGCAGCTATGTGGCCGTGTACACACCGGCCTACAACAAGCGGGGATTGCTCGGTAGCGAATCGCTTCGTCTGCATGCCAGAAAGACCGCAAACGGTATAGACGAGACGGGATCGACGCTTACGAATGCGATTAAGGAAATACGTTACAACGAGAAAGGGCAGAAGACGTATCTCTGGCTCGACAACGGCACCACGACCCAATACACGTACGAGCGCGAAACCTTTCGGCTCATTCACCTCTACACGAGGCGTGATAACCGGTTCCTATCGGACTGCGACACCAATCCTGACGCTGCGCGTCCGCCGCGCCCTTGCGGCGTGCAGAACCTGCATTACACGTATGATCCGGTTGGCAATATCACCAACATTCAAGATGACGCACAGCAGACCATCTACTTCCGCAATCAAGTCGCGGAACCGAGCAACGACTACACCTACGATGCCCTGTATCGATTGATCGAAGCCCGCGGCCGCGAGCAGGCCGGCGTCGCTGACCCGCCCTCAATCCCCGAAGGCAACTGGCCGCGCCGCACAATCCCGACCAACACAACGCTGCGCCGGTACACGCAACGGTATGAGTACGACGCAGTCGGCAACTTCAGAGTCATGGACCATAACGCTGCCGGCGGCGACTGGACACGACACTATACGTACGCATTCGACGACTCGGCTCAACCCGTGAGCAATCGGCTGTGGCAGTCCTGGATCGGCAACAACGCAGGCAACGCAGTGACCTACGAATACGACCGCCACGGCAGCATGCGCAACCTCGGCGCCACGCCGGATGAGTTCTTCCTGCACTGGGATCATCGCGACATGATCCGGCACATCAAGCTCGGCGGCGGCGGCGACGTCTGGTACCAGTACGACAGCGAGAAGCAACGCACGCGAAAATACATCAAGCGCAACGGCACGGGCATCGAGGAGCGCATCTACCTGGGAGGTTTCGAACGCTACCGCCGCACGGTCGCTGGAAATGTTGTCGAAGAAATCGAATCCCACCACCTCTTCGAGGGCGAGGAGCGCGTTCTGCTGGTCGATGATGTCTCCACCGCCGATCCGTTAAACCCGGGCCCGAACGGATTGCCGGTCGAGGAGCAGACTCTGTTCCGCTACCAGTACGGCAATCACCTCGGGTCCGCATCTCTGGAGCTCGATCCTGAAGCAAAGATCATTTCCTACGAGGAGTATCACCCGTACGGCACAAGTGCGTATCGCACGATGAACGATGCGTTGCAAGTGCCGGCAAAACGATATCGGTATACCGGAATGGAGAGGGATGAGGAGAGCGGTTTGAACTATCACAGTGCGAGGTACTACTCAACGCCGCTGGGGAGATGGGTGAGTTGTGACCCCTCAGGCATTGAAGCTGGTATCAATTTTTGGCTTTATGCCAACGCGAACCCAGTTCGTTTCAACGATCCGACCGGAGAACGAGCGCCGACCGCCACTGAAGCTGAAGTCCTCAAATTCTTTAACGACCTCGCTGACAAAAAGGACAAATCAACGAAGCTTCCGGACGAAATCTTAGCAAGGCTTCCACCGTTTTCTCGTTCAGCGGGAATGGACGCAAAGTTACTACGAACCCATGCTGAACGGCTTAGCGCTGCAATTGAACGGGCGCGAGGAGGTGAGTCCATTGTGAAGTGGCCCGTGGCGCACCAAGATCCCTCTGCGAAGTACACGTCATTTTCGGAAGGACGCGGTTTTGATCCGTTCGCGACCATCCCGATCGACGGCGGCGGTTCCTTGGAACTTGAAACCGATCCTCAGTACATGACTGATGCCGCATTTCAAAGCCGTGCTGCCACCAATAACGCTTGGAATCTGGCTTGGAATAATTCGGCTATGCCTGCGATGACCGCATTCAATGACTTAACGGGGAGCATGGGTGGCGTCGAAGGCGGCAGCGGGGGTACTCGAGGAGCAAGAGCAAAAATCGGATTGCGCGTGCCAGAGGAACACATTGGCGCCCGCAGGGGCGGCATCCGGGATCCCGTAGTTAACGATGTACCCTACGATCCCGCTGAACCTCTCGAGCAACAGAAGGCAGGTCAAGTGTGTGTCCCTGCAACGGCAGTGGTAATCGGCATCTTCCAAGGCAAGTTGGATCCTGCCACTACTGTTTCTAAATTAGAGAGCATGCTCGGTACAGACATCGGCCTCGGAGCAGTGCAAATGCAATTTAGCACACCTGAATCGGCGGCCCACTTTGTTGGCACCGCTTTGGGATTGAAAGCCACACGTGTGTCCTCGGCTAATCCGTTCTCGCCATCTAACCCTGGTACCTTTGCGATTATCGAACCGAACTTGACTGGTGGTCATATGACATTTGGAGTCGTGCTCCCAAATGGTGGGGGCATGTACATTTGGGATCCGCTGATTGGAGGCTCGACGCGGAGTGTCGATCCGAACAGTTACATGCCACCACGAGGAACACAGATCTACAAATTCGACTGAGGCGAGATGCCGATATTTGAGTAGCTTCGGAGGAACTGCACTATGAGTATCCCTGGCACGTCCCTACCGATCCAGGAATTTGTCGCAGCTTGGTACCGCGCGCTTGATGTTCACGCCGCCCCGATCAGGGAGTGCCGGTCCATGCTGGCTGTAGACAGTCTCAACATGCGTTTCCCGGATGGAAACATCCATGACTTCCTCTCATTCCAAAAGTGGTACGAGGGAGTGACGAATCGATTCTTCGATGAAAAGCACACGGTCCAGAAGATCGACATCCTCAACAGTACAGATGACCAGGCCGAACTGACGGTAGTGGTCCACTGGCAAGCGAGTTGGTGGGAGCCTCCAGCCGCGGCGAGCAAGCGGGTCGATCTCGAATCGACGCAGAACTGGACAGTCCGGCGCTGTTCCACGAGCAAGAATCCGTTCGGCCTCGAGATCGTCACTTACGTCGCTCGGGCGGAGGATTTCAAGTACGCGTCGGGATCGGCCGTAGTTGCGCCGCCGATTCCGAGTGATGCCGATGAACTCGTCCGCTTTAATGAGCTCATTGCGAAGATGGAACAGCAGGGAGATTCGGAGGCCGAGGAATTTTTCCGCACCTGTCTCTCACACGATCTCGTTTTCCGGCGCGCGACCGGCAAAGTTGTGGGCAAGTTTGGAGACAACGGCTTCATTGCCGGACTAAAGGCCAGCCCCTTCAGTTCGCGCATTCCTGAGGAGATTGCCGCCAGCATCCTGGGTGAACGCGCGTTGGTGACGCTTGATCATCGTCGGCACGCGCAAGGACGACGGCTCCGTTCATCGATACCGTAATATCCGAGTGTTTTCTCGAAGGGGAAAGGTCTGGATTATGGAGCTTTGGTACAACTACGAGATTACCGGACTTTAGCAAACCGGTTCCAATCGCGCATCGAACAGCAGACGCGGAAAAGAGGGTTAAGACATGAGACCAGTTACAGCGGGACTGAAACCCAACGATCGCAGCGAAGACGTTGTCAATCTCCAGGACGCAATCCTCGTGTTGCTCGACAACAAGTTGATTCAGGCACTCGACCCGCCGAACCAACCGACAGAGGAAGAATTGCAGAAGCTGGCAGTGGGTCTCAAGCGAGAACGGGCGCAGAGTGTGTTCGGCAAAGCGACCCAGCAACTCGTCCGATACTTCCAGATCCAGCGGGGATTGGGCGACAACCTGAACGGCGTCGTGGAAGACAAGACAGCGACTGGCTTGAACCGCATTTTGAAAGAACTCGGTGTGCTCGACGAGCCTTCCACGAATGAATTCACAGTCAAAGGCAAGGTCACGCTTGCCAACGGCACAGCTGCTGCGAACATGTTTGTTCGAGCCTTCGATCGCGACCTGCGCAATGTCGAGCCCGTCGGAAAACAGACTCGTACCCACGATGATGGAAGCTTCGAAATCTCGTACTCGCGCGAACAATTCACGCGAAGCGAAAAAGACAACGCCGATCTTTTCATACGCGTGTATGCAGCGGATGCCGTCGGCGAGCGAGACAAGCTTCTGGTCGAATCGCCGACATTATTCAATGCGCCGGCAGTGGCTGAAATCAACGTCGAGTTACCTCAAGCAACGACGCAACAGCGGGAACTCGAACGCAACATGGCCACCCTCCAGCCTCTATTCGCAGGGCAAGGCACAGACGGAAGGGACCTCGACGCATCGGACCTCGAGGACAAGGATTTCGACTTCATCGTTGGCGAAACCGGGTTGGACCGCGAGCAAGTCCGGTTGCTGGCGCTCGCCGCAAAAATGGCCCGGGACGAAGGTCAGGGGAACATTCCCCAGGCTGCGTTCTACGGCTGGTTTCGCCAGGAATTGCCGACCGATTGGAAAGCACTCACCCGCCGGCCGATTCGGATATTACGCAAAGCGCTGCTCGATGCCATCGACCAGGGCATTGTCCCCGCGTCGCTTCGCGAACAAATCGATTCGATCCTGGACCGGATTCCGAATCCAAGCCTTCAGGAATTGTCTGCGCTGCCGGCGGTAACCGGGCTGCCGGCGGAGAAGCGGCGCGAGCTTCTAAAGGAGTCGGATGGCGTCAGCAGCGTAACGAACGAGGTACTGGCCCAACTGATAACGCGAAACGCTCTGTCTGCGAACGAGGCGCGCGCCGTGGGATTGAACGTATCGCTGCACGGCCTCGCGGGCGGTGAGCCATCGATTGTCCGGGCGATGATTGAAGAAGAGTTCCCATCCGTGAAGACCGGCCGGCTTCGTCAGACAAGCGATCTCGCCGCACTCGAGCCCGCCGATTGGCATCGCGTGCTCGAGAAATCGAACTCACCCATCCCAGAGGGCATGAAGCGCGCCGACTATGCCCGAGGCCTTGCGATGCGCGCCGTCAACGCCTTTCCGACGGCCGGGCTTGTTCATCGTGCGGGGCGGATTCCGCAATCCGTGGACGCCAAACTCGCCCGGATCCAGCCGCTGTTGGGGAATAACAGGAATGCAACGGCTGTCGATTTCGACTCGCTCGATCTCACCGGCATCAACGATGCGGATCGACCGGCGCTTCGCGACGCGCACGCACAATTGCGCGCGTTTGCGAATCTGCATCCAGGATTGGGATTGCACGAGGCGTTGTCCAATAATGCGCCGGAAGATGCAGTCGCTGCCGTTGCCGAGCGAATGGGCTGGTTGAACAAGGTTTTCGATCAGAACCCCGATGTCCGTTTCCTCACACTCGACTATCTTCCAGGTAGTGCCGATCTCCGACAGCTCAAGTTCGGCGATCTGTCGGAAGAAGCGCGAGGTCGAGTGCTGCAGGACCTCAAGGCGCACCAACGGATTCATACGGTCACCAACAACGTCATTCCCGCAGCCGAGATCATGTCCAGCGGCTATCACTCGGCCTCGGCAATCGCCCTGACTCGGCAGCCGGACTTCCTCGAGAAGGTCCAGCTGCCGCCAGCCGAAGCGCAGGCATATTACATGACCGCGCGCGACGCAGCCAATCAAGCCGCCATACGCTGGGCCGATCTCCACGACATCGCGCGCGACAGCATGATGGCGCCGGTTCGAGCCATTCCTTCCACCGCTCAGTTTTTTGCGCCGCTCGCGGGCTTTGCGGAACTACTGAACGACCAGGCGTGGTGTGAATGCGGGGAATGTCAGTCCGTGCTCAGTCCAGCCGCGTACTTTGTCGATCTGATGTACTACATCGAGCAAAATATCCTGGTCGACAGCTTCAAGGGACAGCAGGATCATCCGCTCCATCTTCAAGTGCGCCGCCCGGATCTATGGGACGACCTCGAGTTGACGTGCGAAAACACCAACACGTACATTCCCTACCTCGACATCGTCAACGAAGTACTCAAAAAGTACATCAATGCGGTGGAACCGAACGCGCGCACCACCGGACTATATGTCTATCTGGCGCAGCAGGAGGAGTCGTTCAAGCAGCCGTTTACGTTTCCGCTGGAACGGCTGGAAATTCTGGTCTCGCATTTCGGCCTGTCGCGGTACGAGGTCGCGAAGACAATGTCCGCTCCGACCGCAATCCGCGCGCGCACACGTCTGAAGATTTCTTTGAAAGAGTATGACCTCATAACCGGCGAGCGCGCCGGCATTGGTAACCTGCCCTTTCTGAAGAAGCTCTACAAACTGGACCCGGCGCTGAATGTCGCGACGACGAATGCGGTCATTCCACCGATCGAGATGCAGGTGTTGACCCATGCCGCCGGCCTGAGTCATGAGGTCTTGCAGAAGGTGCTGTCGTCGGCATTCGTGAACAGCGATGGATCGGCAAATTCCAAAATCACGGTCATCCTCGGCAAGCGGACGGCGGACGATGTCCAGAACAACTCCGAAGTCGTGCAGAACCTCAGCCTGAAGCGCCTCGATCGCATCCATCGTTTGGTGCGGTTGTGGCGCACGCTGCCATGGACGATCGGCGAACTGGACTATGTGCTGGAGCGAACATCCCGGCCGGACGCAGTCGCACGCATCGATGAGGCCTCTATCGAAAAGATCCTGGATCTGCTCGAGGTCAACGAACCGTGGTCGCTGCCCATCGATGAGGTCATGGCACTCTCCGATGAGTTCCCCAAGAACGGCCTCCGCGAACCGATATCGCTATTCGACCGATTGTTCAACCAGCAGCCTTTCCTGGATCGCGACGGCAACTGGCCTCCGGCGATCGCGGCGCCGTTCACCCATCCGGCCTGGAAGAAGACCGATCCCAAGGGCGTCTCGGCCCCTGATTCCAATGCGCTGACCCGGCTTTTGGCGGCGTTGCAGATTACAGACAAGGAATTGATAGCTCTCATCGAAAGCCTCACGGCAGTTCCCGCGCTGGGCTATCAACCCGCAGCTGCCGCCAATCCGCCAAGGGATCAGCGCATTCAACTAACAGCGGAATCGATCGGCATCCTGTACCGACACGCGCGGCTGATGCGCCTCGTACAAACGCCCGTCGCCGATTTCGTGAAGCTCCTTGCGCTTTCACGGGTCGGCCAACGCCAGACTGCCGACCGATTCATTCGGGATCTGGACGATGTGAAAGCCGTTGCCGAACTCGTACGATGGCAGAAGGCGAGCGGCTTCACGGCGGATGAAATCGTCTACTTGACCGATAGCGCGGCCGCTCGAGCCTCGATGGACGCTGCGGCCCTGGCAGCCGGCATTCTGAATGAAGTGCAGGGCCGCAAATACTTCGATTTCGCCGACACGTTGTTCACCCAACTCGGGCTCACCGATGTGAAGTCGCGTCAACTCGTGGCCGATAACACGACAACTGCGGCCGCAAATAAAGCGTTCATCAGGCTTGCTGACGGAACCACGTACCGCCTTCGCGACGGCGTTGATCCGGCTGATGTGCCGCTCACGCTGGATCCGAACCTTGATGCGGCAACTATCCGAGAACTGCTTCGCAATTATCACTGCGTTCGGATCCTCGACGTCTCGCTCGCGGGAGCGCTGCAGTTGTCTCGCGAAGAGGTCGAAGTCATTCGAGCGATAACCCATGCGGTCTTGAGCAACAACGAGGCCACACAAATCACCGGCGCCATGCAGGGCCGCGCCGCAAACGCGCCGCTCACGGACTTGATAACAGGTATTGTGCGCGTCCGCGCCTTGCTCAAAAGCAAACTCTTCGACCTGAAGAGCCTGCGTTTTGTCAGAGACAACGCTGCGCGCTTCGGACTGCCGGACGATCCCGTCCACAAGCCCATCCCGATTCAAGCAATTCGAAACGTCTCCGCATACGTGGCGCTTGCAACAGTCAGCGACGCCGACTTTACGACTGCCGCAGCACCGGTGGACATCGACGCCGTCCACAGAGTGCTGGTAAATGTCGGTGCGGCCGTTGAAGCCGACCTCGCGCGAACGCTGCGAACGGACAACACGCGCGTTGCCGCACTGCAGCCTCATGTGCTGCCGCTTCCGGCCAATCCCTTTGACGCTCTGGCCGTGCTCGCCCGGTGTCTCGTCTTGACTGAACAATTGGGAGTCAGCGGTGAGACGCTCAAACTCATCACCTCCGATGCAGTCGATGCGATTTCACGCGCAGCCGAAGACATATTCGGCGCCTTTCGCGCCAAGTATCCCGAAGAAAAAACGTTTCAGGAGAAGATCGAGCCGTTCGAAGACAAGCTGCGCGGACGCAAGCGCGATGGCCTGGTCGACTTCATGATTAATCGCTGGCCTGAACCCTTTGCGAACGCGAACGCGCTTTATGACTACTTTCTGCTCGATGTCCAGATGCAAGGCTGCTCGAGGACATCGAAGGTCGTCGCTGCAACGTCCAGCCTGCAGCTTTATGTGCATCGAGTATTGATGAATCTCGAACGAAGCAGCGACTGGGACGGTACGGTTCCGGCCAAGCGAGGCGTGTATGCCTACTTCTCGATTCCCAACAAGAAAGAGGAGTGGTCCTGGCGACAGTACTATCGAGTGTGGCAAGCCAACCGCAAAGTCTTTCTATATCCCGAGAACTACCTTGAACCGGAATTGCGCGATGACAAGACTCCTCTCTTTAAGGATCTGGAGGACACCTTACTCCAACAGGAGATCAACGAAGCGAGTGTCCAGGACGCATACGCCCGCTACCTGACCGGCTTCGACGAAGTCGGCCATTTGAAGATTGCAGGAACCTACTACGAGGCGGATGTGCATGTCCTGCACCTCTTCGGTGTGACATCGGATACGCCTCCCGTCTACTACCACCGTGTTATCACCGACACCGAGTCCACGCCTCCCCGCTTAGGGCCGTGGCGGAAATTGAATGTGCAGATTCCTGCTACGAAGGTATCGGTCATCCGCTTCGCGCAGCGCCTTTACGTGTTCTGGATCGAAGTCACAACGCGGCCGGTTACGAGTTTCATGGGAGGCAGCACTCAGTTCCAGGGTTATCGACACCTTGTTCGAATCAAGTACTCGACCTTGAGAGCGGACGGAAGGTGGACGGCTCCTCAAAGCCTCGGGTTCGCAAAGGGTAATGCGACCGAGGACGCACGCAGCATCGATGATCCGCAGTTGAATGACGCGGGCGCGAGAAAGAAGGCGTTACAGAAGGAAATCGACGACAAAAAGGCCGTCGAATCCGAATTGGAGAAAGCTCAAGACTCGGCGGTGCAGGACCTTGACGCAGCGACAACAGAACTCGGCCAGGCAACAGGCGCTCTTTCCGCACCGTCAACCGCGAATGAACAGGCTGAGGCAACGAGTGTGCGTTTGCAGGCGGAGATTCTTGCGGCGGGAGCCGTCGGCGCGGCCTTGCCGTTCGGTCCTGTGGCGGTCGAGCAGGCTATGCGATTCGCAAGACTCGGTCGAATCGCATTAGCGGTGAACTCATCCGTGGAAGGACTGTTATCAGCGGGCGTCTCTGAGTTCGACACGCCGTTTATGGCACGACGCAGGATCAGAGTCCTGGTTGCTACCGTGATCGTCAATGCCCGCACTGTGTCCCTGTCAGCGGTAAGGCAGGCGCTGGCAACAGTGCGCGCAGATCTGGACAGGCTCCGGAAAGCCCTTAATGGAATCGTGGTGATGGTGAAATGGGATCAGAGCGGCAGGGACCACAGCCAACCTGTCGATAACTACAAACCGGAAGGCTGGCAGTGGGACCGCGTCTACACGGACGTGCATCAAGCAGATACCAGCCTTCGACTTGTTCTCGTACCGCGAAACGATGCCGACACGAACGGCTCCGATAAACTCGACCTGCCGGTGCGGCTTCTCCGGCCAATCTCAGAAGGGAGCGGCTCTGAAAGTGCATCGAGGCCGCGCAATGCGTATGGTCAGATCGCACTCGTCAACGCGACGAACAATAACTACGTCGACCAGGAGTACTACCTCGGCTCGTTCTTTCTGAATTCCGCAACGCCTTCGACGACACTGATCGCAACGGTCCCTGCGACCGCGGATGTGCAGGTCGTCAATGGAGATCCCGCATCCATCACGATCGAGTCCGAGGGCGACGCAATCCTCCTGCGCAAAGTCGGAACCGGACCGTATATCGGCACACGGCTCGGAACGACTGCCACATCGGACGCGATCAACTTCTTCAGTTATGAAGGCGCCGCCGGGCTGCTGGATGCCGGCGCTCAGGACTATCTAAGCGAGCGGCGCCATCCTTCGTCAGTCGTGACGGTTGCCGGGCAAAGTAAGTTGGCGATCCCGGACAATCCTTTTGACAAGCTGAGTCCCTACCTGACGTATTACCGGGAGACATACTTTCACATCCCTTTTCTCATCGCCAATCATCTCAACAGCCAGCAGAAATTCGCAGAAGCTCAGCAGTGGTATCACTACATCTTTAATCCGACGGCTGTGGGTGGCCCCTGGCGTTATCGTGAATTTCGCGACCCGCATCCGGTGACGCGCTCCCTACGTTCTCTCTTGATCGACGTGGACTCCCTTCGAGCTTATCGGGAAGACGCCTTCAGTCCGCATGCGATCGCGCGCACACGGTTAAGTGCCTATCAGAAGTCCACCGTGATGAAGTACATCGACAATCTCCTCGACTGGGGCGACAGTCTGTTCGCGCAATTCACCATGGAGTCGGTGAACGAAGCAACACTGCTGTACGTGATGGCTCAGGATATTCTTGGTCCGAAGCCCGAAATGTTGGGATCGTGCGGAGAGGGAAAGGTCTCGCCCAAAAACTATCGCACCATCCGGCCCGCACTGAGCGCGATCAGTGATTTTCTAATCGAACTGGAACTTCCGGCGACGACATATATTAATCTCGTCTATGAAGGCTCCAATGAACAGGGACTCGTTTTGCAAGTCAGCCAATACGCGAGCACTGCGGCTGGCAACCCGGTGTTGCCGGCGGAAAAGCAGATAGCATTCGACGCCTCCACTCCCGGCGCGGCAGTCAGCGTGGCCGCCGGTTACGGCGTTGATCCGTTACGTGGGAAGTATTGGACGAATGTCGGCGGCACACCGCTGAACGACCTGTACGGCTCGCACTCCGGCATCGGTGGTTTCACCGTGTTGGGAACCGACAATGGTGGGCGTCCGCCGTCGGGCCGCACCGTTGCACCTATCGATTTCGTCCCGCCTGAAGTGAGCGCCGCTGGAGGACATTTTGGCGTTCCCGGGGGCGGCAAGATTCAGCCATTTGATCAATTCCCGCCCCTCGATCTGACGTACGACCTGCGCGATCGATCTCATCCATTGACTCCGTTTCAGGACAAGAAGTTTCCGCCTCGGAACTATGAACCCGTGGAGATCGTCCCACCGAAAAACCTGGTGTTCTGCATCCCGGCCAACAAGGAACTGCGCGCCTATTGGACTCGGGTCGAAGACCGGTTGTTCAAGATCCGGAACTGCATGAACATCGCGGGCGTCCGCCGCAGTCTCGAATTGTTTTCACCGGAGATCGATCCGCGTCTTCTTGTGCGCATGAAAGCCAGGGGGCTAACGCTGGATGACGTTTTGAATTCGACTGCAGGCAATCTGCCGCCGTATCGCTTCACTTATCTCATCGAAAAAGCGCGGCAATATGCAGGAACGCTGCAATCGTTCGGATCCCAGCTTCAGAGCGCGATCGAAAAACGCGACGCTGAAGAACTCGGCTTGTTGCGCACGGTGCATGAACAGAATCTGCTCAAGATGCGGTCACGCATGGTGGAGATGGAGATCGAAGCCGCAGAGGATGCGCTCGAGAATTTGCGGCGGCAGCAAACGGCTATCGATTATCGAATTCAATACTTCAGCACGCTCTCCGAAACCGGAATGATCGCATCCGAACGGACGCAACAACAGTTGCAGCGAATGTCCTCCCAATTCCGGACGCAAGCCGGCGTCGCGCAGATGCTCTCGTCGGTCCTTAGCATCATCCCGGACGTGGGAGCGTATACGGCAATGAAATTCGGCGGCAGCCAGCTTGGCGCAGCCGGCCGCTCCGTGGCCGAAGGACTCAATGCGTTAGCTTCGTTTAACGACATGTCTGCCTCAATGGCCGGCACGGAAGCGACGAACCGGAGGCGCGATCAGGAATGGAGACATCAGGTCGAAATGGCCAGGAACGATAAGGCGCAGGTCGAAAAGCAAATCGATGCCGCCAAAGTTCGAAAGGAAATCGCGGTCGGCACATTAGCGGTCCACGAGAAAAGCGTCGATCAGGCTGAGGAGGTTTTCACTCTTTTCAACGAAAAGTTCTCCAGCTTCGGCCGTTATACGCTGCTCTCGAACCGTCTGCACTCGTTGTATCGCGTCGCATTCAACGCGGCATTGAGCATGGCCAAAATGGCGGAGCAGGCATATCGGGCCGAGCGCACGGATGAAGCCATGCTCGACGGATCCTACTGGGATGCGGAGACCGGAGGTTTGCTCGCCGGTGAGCGGCTCCTCAATGATCTGCAAGCGCTCGAGCGCCGGTTCATCGAATCCAATTACCGTCAGTTCGAAGTCGAACAGAGCTACTCTCTGGCTCTATACGCTCCCGATGCCCTCGAATCACTGCGCCTGGATGGCAAGTGCAGATTCGAGATTCCAGAGTGGTTCTTCAACCTGACTTATCCGGGACAATATGGCCGCCGGCTGAAGGCCGTCCGGCTGACGATACCTTGCGTCACCGGTCCTTTCACCAACGTCGGCGCAATGCTGCGGCTTGAAAGCAGTCGGATCCGCTTTTTTGATGAAACGAATCAGGAATTCCGCGAAAAGACCGTGCCGCTGCGACACACGGTAGGGATCGCGGCAAGCAAGGCGCAATATGACTCCGGCGTTTTCGATTTCAACTTTCGCGACGAGCGGTACATGCCATTCGAAGGCGGGGGAGCCCTGAGCACCTGGGAGTTATCGTTACCGAAAACGTTGCGGGCATTTCACTATGACACGATCCGAGATGCGATCCTGCACCTCAGTTACACGGCGGATTTTGACCCACGTCTCAGGGACACGTTGGAAGAAGGCGCAGAAAGCCTTGTTGCGAAACTCAGAACAACTCCGTTGATTCGCGTATTCAGCCTGCGCGACGAATTCCCTGACACGTTCCATCGGTTGATGAACAGTCCAGCAAACACAGAGGCGACGTTCTCAATCGAGTCGAAGCATTTCCCATTCTTCCTGGGCAATCGGCCGTTGAACACCGGCAGCGTCGAATTGCACGTCCACAGCACGCTTCAAGACGTCGCGGGCGCGCGCTTCGCAATCGGCGAACGAACCCAGCCGGATGCAGCGGAAGAGCCCAAGACCTTGAACCTTAAAGCGCCGGATCCAGTACTGGGTGCCGTGGCCGGCCCGACGAAACCCTTCGAATTCATCAAGGATCCGCCGGACCAGGATTACAAGGGTGTCGCGGCGGCATTGCTGGGAAAGTACATGATCAAGCTGACCGCCGCAGGCAAGCTTGCTCGAAATGCGCCCGGCAACGCGCAAGGCGCACTCGATCCCGAGAAGTTGTACGACGTGCTCCTGGAAATTCGGTATAGCCTTGCGTAGCGTCTTTCCAGAAGCGGTTCAGAATACATGTTCCCAGATTACTTTCTGGAGGCTGCGTTCTCCAGCAGGGCACGAATCTCGGCCGCGCTGGCGGCTGGAGTTTGAGGACCGCCTCGACCTCTGCCAGGGTTCGCGGGAGCAGCGGGGTTGACCGCCCTGGCGCCGGCGAGCAGGTCGATCGGTTTGCGGCCGTTGCTATCAACGATCTCCGCATTGGCGCCTTTCTCAAGCAGGTAGCGAACGAGATTCGCATTGCCCGCCTGCGCCGCCACGTGAAGGGCCGTCATGCCTTCGTTCGCGGAGGGCGAGCGGGCAATACGCATGGAATAGGTCTTCGTACCGGTGACTTGAGCATTCATGTCCGCGCCGTGCTGAAGAAGCACGTCCATGAGCGCGTTGGCCTGCCCTCCGCGTTGACCGCCTCCGACGCCCGCCGCGACCAGGAATGGTGTGACACCCATCGCGTTGATGTTGGGTGAAGCGCCCCTGGCCAGAAGGGCCTGGACCACTTCCATGTCGTTGGCCATGGTCGCCCGAAGCAAAGGTGTGGCTCCGGTATCCAACAAAGGTTCGCTGAAGCGGCCGGTGTAGCCTCCCCGCGTGGGGCGATGCATACGGAGTTCGGGACCAGGATCGACATTCGCATCGAGCAGAAACCTGATGATGTCCTTACTGGAAAAACGCGCGGAATGACTCGGGTCTATCGGGACCCTCAAGCCGCCACCGCTGCTGCCGCCATTCTTTCTATCGACGGCGATATAGAGGGCCGTGCGTCCATACCAATCCCACACCCCGGGATTGGCTCCATGATCGAGCAGGAGTTTGGCGATATCGTTGTTGTCGTTGTCGAGGGCGATCATCAGCGGCGTTACGCCTTCCGGCGTCGGTACATTCACGTCCGCGCCTTTCGCAATCAGCGCCTCGACGCAGTCATAGCAGCCGTCACGTGCGGCATACAGCAGGGCCGTCAATCCTCCGAAGGGATGGTATTGCACGCGAGGCTCCTCCGAAATATGGCTTGGCCAATCGTAGGAGAGGCTCCGAGGCTTGACTGCGGCACCTTTGGAAAGAAGCAGCTTGACCATCTCGCCGGCATTTTTCTCAGCCGCCGCAGCGTACATCAACGACGTTTGATTGTGCCCCTTCTCCACCGTGTTTACGTTGGCGCCGGCGTTGATCAACATTTGGACAATGGGTAATTCGCCGGTCTTGATCGCCAGCATCAACGCTGTCTCACCGTCCAGATTGGCGCCGTCAACTCCTGCACCGGCATCGAGCAGAGTTTTCACCATCCGGGCATCGGTGACTTTAACCGCTTCGGCGAGCGGTGTGGCTCCGAACTCATTGGTGACGTCCGCTTTCGCTTTCTTCGCGATCAGAGCGTCGAGCAGTTCGTAGTCGATCTTGAAGACGGCCCAGTGGATCGGGCGCGTGCCGTCGGGTTGCGCCTCATTGACATCCGCGCCTGCTCGAATCCTCTCAAGCACTGCCCTGCGATCGCCTTTTTGAATGATACCGGCAAGAGAACCCTGTTGCCGAGCCTGAGCCACACCTAGCAGGGCGACAGCGATCACGCAGCAGGCGGCGAGAATGAAGCGTTTCACTGTCCCTCCTAAATAACAGCCGGGTCCAGCTTGTTATGGTGAGCAAACATACCCTTGGCCGCGTCATACAGGAATTTGTGCGGATCTTTCCAGGTTCGAGGCAAGCCCTTCAGAACGCCGGCCTCCAACATATCCTCAGGACTGTCGCCCTGGAGAGTTCGTTTCCACACGCGGCTCCGAACCTCTTCCATCATGTCGCGCTCGGCTTTGAATTCGGCTCGAGTCATAACAGGACCAGACGAGGGTACGATCCTGGTCTGCTCATTGCTGAGTTTGAGGATGATGTCCATGGCGTCCACACGGCCGCCAATCCACGCTCCGGTGAAATAATCCAGAGCCGGGTCGCGAAGCGGAGAGGCAACGGCGCCTACCCCTAAAATATTCGAAGTCTTGAAATAGACGTAGATGTCGCCGTCAGTGTGGGCCAGCGGCAGGTGGCCGTAGTCGATCTGTTCGGTACCTGCCTTCAACGAGCCGGTCGTCTGAAATGTTTCAGTGGGGCGGGCGGCATTGGGACGAGCTTTCTCGTAGCGATCTTCGTCTGGGACCCAGTAGTCGGACGACATCCACTGGCGCGTGTGCTCGTGCGCGATGATCTTCGCGCCGAGTGAAGAGAACTGCTCGTTATTGCCGGTGTGGTCCAGATGGTAATGCGTATTGAAGAGTGTGGTGACTTTCGCATTCGGTGCGAAGGTCTTCAATGCAGCGACGATTCGGTCGCCGTTGCCTGGCGCACCGCTGTCGACGAGGACCATGCCATCCGTTGACGAGAACGCGACAACGTTCGTTCCGCCGCCCTCGATGACTGTCAACTTGTCCCCTTGTCCACGAAGCAACGACGGGAAGCCCAACGCCACCGTTCCGGCCAGCGCAGACTTCAGTAATTCTCTGCGATCCACTCGCGCCCCCTAGATCTCCGAAATCGTGCCTGTGCTGTCGCCGAACTTGTCGCGGTCTACCCCTGCCTTCTGCAGCAGCGTCAGGTGGAGGTTCGCGATCGGCGTTTTCTCCGGCAGCACCAGGTGCTGGCCACCAAGTTTCATTTTGCCGTTCCCACCACCGACCAGGATGTTCGGCACTGGATAGTTGTTGTGCAGGTCACTGTTGCTCATGTTCGACCCGAACATGAAGATCGAGTGGTCGAGCAATGTTCCCTGCCCGTCCGGCGTCGCTGACATCCTGGCGATAAATTCCGTGAACTTCTCCACGTGCCATGTCTGGATTTTCGCCAGCTTGTTGAGCCTCTCCAGATCATTTGCATGGTGCGACATGGGGTGGAACGCATCCGGGATTCCGATGTGGTTGTACGTGCGGTTCGTGCCCTCCGCGGCCGTGACATACGCAACGACGCGGGTGAGGTCCGCCTGGTACGCGAGTGCGATCAGATCGAACATCAACTTGACCTGCTCGCCGAAGTCTTCCTGTTCCCCGACGGGAGCATTGGGAACTTGCAGCGCTCCGAGATCCTTTGCCGCCGCCATCTGCGCGCGCCGCTCGATTTCGCGAACGCTTTCGAGATACCCATCCAGAAGGGCGCGGTCGCCGCCGCCGAGCCGGCCTTGCAGCTTCTTTGTATCTTCCAGGATCAGATCGAGGATGCTGTTGGTCTGGCTGCTGATCGCCGCGCGCTCCTGCGGCGTGTCGCCTTCCCCGAACAACTGCAAAAAGACCTTGCGCGGATTGGTTTCCATCGGGAGCGGCGAATCCGCATCGCGGAAAGACAACGTCGTATAGATGCTGTTATTGCCCGCCGACGTTTGAACGATCGTTTCCGACGACACTTCCAGCGAGGGCAGCGGAGTGTCCTGGCTGATGATCTTCGAGATCACCTGATCGAGAGTCACGGCCATGTGTGCCCTGGTACGGCTGCCGGTGTCCGGACGAGTGCAGCTGAGCCACGTCGAAGGTGTGAAGCTGTGAACCGATCCGGCTGTGGACGCGTTCTCGAGATTTCCGAAAGACGAAACGTACTTCTTGTACGGCTCGAGGGAGGAAAGAGTGGGGCTGAGTTTGAAATTGGCGCCGGAACCGCTGGGTGTCCACTTGTCCATGGCGGGGCCATGGGATGTGTTGTGCATGACCGCGCCGTGGGGCAAGTAGAAGAAGCCCATCCGTAGCTTCGGCGCCGCGGCGGTTTGAGCAAGAGCCGTAGCGGCAGGCACCATAGCGTCGAGAAACGGCAACGCCAGAGCCACTCCGGCGCCCTTCAGTACCGCTCTCCGCGAAATATGTCGCTTCGTGATGAACATTCGTTTTCCCTAAGGCACCGCGGAGCGGTGCACGGAAATTAGCCAGGGGTTGAGCGAGCAGAGCGAGCGATACCCCTGGTCACCGATGACCCAGGCGTGTCGCGCGTTGCGCTCCACACCTGGCTACCTTCCTTGCACCGCTCCGCGGTGCCCGTCATTTTGCGACCTCCTGCTTGCGGAAGGCGTCGCTGTTGACGATTCCCAAAACGATGGACGACAACTTGTAATTATCTTTTGAAGCCCCGCGAACGATCGCGCGAACCTGCGGCATATCGAAGTGTTCCAGTTCGCGGTTGATGGCGTACATCATCAACCTCTCTGTCACGGCATTGACGAACATCGCAGGGCGATCGACGAGTTGCGTCCGGAGTTCCACCACACCATTGATCGCGACTCCATTCGGCAGTACCGTGCTGACGTCAATCGGAGCCTTCGCCTGGCCGTCGACAGTTCGCCATGCGCCAATCGCGTCGAAATTCTCGAGAGCCACGCCGGTCGGATCGATCACGCCGTGGCACATCTTGCAGCTCGCCTTGTCGCGATGCAGCTCAAGCCGCGCCCTTACTGTCTTCGGCTGCTCGCCTGCTTTTTGGGAGAGATCGGTGGCGGTATCCGGCGGAGGAGGCGCCGGGGGCGTGCCCAGGAGCTTGTCGAGCACCCAGGCTCCTCGCAGCACGGGAGAGGTGCGGTCGGCATAGGAAGTCCGCATCAGTACAGCGGCCTTGCCCAGCAGGCCGAAGCGTTCCTTAATTGAGGCTTCGCCCTGTCGGGCTTGCGCTCCGCGATCGGTGAGTGTGACCCTCCGGAACTGCGGGCCCGAGACACCCGCGATACCGTAATGGCGAGCCAGTCGTTCGTTCAAGAAAGTGTGGTTGGCTGTGAGGAGATCCACCAGGCTCCGGTCTTCGAGGAGGATGCTGCTCACGAAAGCTTCCGCCTCAGTAGAAAAATCACGACGCAGTTGATCGGTGAATCCCGGGAACAACACGGGGTCGGGCTTGACGGACTCCAGGCTGTCGAGATTCAGCCACTTCATCGCAAAATTCGTGACCAGACTGGAAGCCTTGGGATCAGTCAACATGCGGCGCACCTGTTTTTCCAAAACGGATGGCACGCCAGGTTTGGTTAAGCCGCGCGACTCCGCGAGAGTCAGCAGTTCCTGGTCGGGGCCGGTGTTCCAGAGGAAGAAAGAAAGACGCGAGGCCAATTCAAGATCGGTGAGAGCCGGAACTCCACTAATCCTCCGATAGAGGAAATTCGGATTGGCCAATATCGCCGCCACGACTTGCTCGATTCCCTGATCGAAGGTTCCTCCGGCATTACTTGAGGCTGCGCCCTGTCGGGCTTGCGCTCCGCGCGCGGCTTCATAGAACCGCATGAGGCGGGTAACCTCGTCCGCGGTTACCGGCCGGCGGTACGCGCGATGCGCGAGGTTTTCCGTGATCTGACGCGCGCAAGAGGACTCTCCCTTTGCGGGATGGCAAACGAAGATGAGGTCGCGGCTGAGAGTTCTGGAAACACCCTTGGGATTAAAGGGGCCGCTGATCACAACGCCGTCGACAAGACGGTTCCTCCGTCCGGGGGGCGCGCAAGAGCAGCTTTTGGTCAGTTCGTCGAAGAATGGGTCCGCGATGTTGTGCGGGGACTCCACATGGGAGCGATCGATAAAAGCCACGACGACGTCGTGCACACCGGCTTCCGCCTGGACAGGAATCTTCGAGAAACGCTCCATGATTTGAGCGCGTCCCTTTGGCCCCTTGTTATGAAGCGACCAGTCCTCTGGTCCGCCGATCGTTTGGCGGAACACAATCCTGCCATCGAGCATGATTACCAGCGTGCTCTGATTCTCAAGCGTGGAGGCGTAGATGCCCACTCCGAGATCATTGATGGTGATGCGATACTCGCCGTCGGCGGCGAAGTTGTGCTTGAAACCGATGCCGCCACGGGTGCCTAAAGGCAGAGGCACGTCGGGGTTTGAATTGGCGGCGATGGCGTACTTCGTACTCGCCACAGTTGGATTGGGACTGCCGATCGCGAGCTTCGCGACTTGCCGAGCAGCGGCAACATACTGACTCAGGAAAGCGGGCGACACGGTCAAAGCAGACGCAATGTTGTCGAATCCGTCGACCTGGCCGTCCTGCGGCAGCACGTCCGTCGCTTTCAGGTCCACACCCACGAGCGCCTTCACCGACGCGACGTACTCCGTGCGGTTCAACCGCTGGATCGGAACATTGCCCGCCTTCGGTCCCCTTGCACGCGTGTCGAGCGTGTTCTCCATCCAGCCGACGAACGAATCCACATCCTTCTGCGCAGGCTGCGGACTGCCGGGCGGCGGCATCAAATGTCCGCGCAGCTTGCGCAGCGCCTTCTCCCAGATCTCCGCGTTATCCGCTGCAGCCTGGAGGTCCAGGCCGTCCAATGCGAGGCCGCCGACTTTCGCGCGGCTGTTGTGGCAGGAGATGCAGTAGGTATTCAACATCGCTTGATGTTGCCCCGCCGCTCTGGTTTGTGAGAGTGCCGGAGAGGCCATCAAAACCAGAATCGCACTTGCGTAAAGCAGCTTCATAACTGTAGGCGCGGTCTATGACCGCGCTCATTTCCTTAGAGTTTACGAGAACACACTACGGCGCGATACCCTCGGTGATCTCCATCTTCGTTCCCCATGGGTCGGTAATGAACGCGACGCGCATCGTGCTGACGAAGTTGCTCGGGGTCAGCCCTTGAGTGATGTTGACGCCCTCGGCTTCCATCCGCTTAAGGAACTCGGGCAGATTCTTCACCTCGAAGCCGATGTGATCGAGCGAACGGCCCGCGGTGGGTTCGAGCTTTGTCTCACCTTGCGACATCGCAAGACTCACGCCGGGGACATCGACGCAATCGATTCCATCGGGCGCCCCACTGCGAGTGCACTTGCCGGAAACGCCGCCCAGGACTTTCGCGTACCAGGCCTTCATCGCCGGAATGTCCTGTGGATGAAAATGAACGTGATTGATCTTCACCGGCACCTGGAGTGACGAGTCCCCGGAGAATTCCAATCGAATGCCGTCGGGACCAGGAATGTAGCCGTGGTTGGGACCGTCATTCTCAATCTTGTATCCCGCGGCCTGCCATTTCGCCATCGCGGCCGGCAGATCCTTCCAGACGAAGCCGATGTGATTCACGATCGAACCGACGGTACCGCCCTTCGTCTCGCCCCTGCGGAGAAGGATGAAGACGCCGGGAAACTGGATCATCTCCAGTTTCTGATTCGCCACGGGAACGCCGCCCATCGTGGCCCAGAACTTTTGCTGCGCAGGGACATCGCTGACATAAAGATGGATGTGCCCCGCACTGACTCCGGCACCGTTCGGTGCGGCGAGCTGCCCTGCCGCGGGCATCGCAAGAGCCGCGACCAGAAAGAAAACAAACGCGAGCGTCGATTTCATCGCAGACACTCTACTAGGAATTGTGAGCCAAAAGGAAGGTCGGTAACTCCGCAACGCCGGCGACTACTTGACTCCTCTCGGGGGCGCCGTCGTGGGCTGCTGGCCACCAGGGAGACCTAGCACAGGTTCCTCATCGGGCTCGGGCACGTTACCGCGGCCACGTCCGGCAGCGGGTGCCGCACCTCTTGCACCTCCACCGCCGCGCGGAGGTGTCCAGCCATCGCGTGCCGGGCCGTTCTGCACCATATGCGTTCCTGCGGTGACGGTGTAGCCGCTCAGGTACTGGGAGCCTGCATTACCGTAGAACTTGCCGTACTTGAGAGCGGCGTTGTGAACCTTGATGATGGCATCCTGGTAACGCGGATCGTTCTGCGACCAGCCCGAGAAGCTCGTCAGATCGTTGTTGCCCAGAATGACCGCGTCAACGCCGTGCGTTGCGGCGATTTCTTCGGCGTTAGCCACGCCCTCAAGGGTCTCGATCATGACGACGACAAGCATGTTGTCGTTGATCGTGGCGCGGTAGTTGATGCCTGGCCATGCCTGCCCGAAGGATCCGCCGCCCGAGCTCCGTCGGCCGAACGGGGGATAGCGCGAGAACCGGGCGGTATCGCGCGCTTCGAGCGCATCGTCGACAGTCGGCACGATGATGCCGATTGCGCCCAGATCTGTAGCCTTCTGAATATTCGCCTCCAATGCATCAGGCATTCGGATCATGGGCGCCCCACCGTCGGCGCCCGGGCACGCGAGGATCATCCGGCGCACCTCGTCCCACGACATGGTGCTGTGCTGCATTTCGAACCAAATGAAATCGAAATGCTTGCGGATCTCACAGTAGAGCTCCGAATTGAAGGTGGAGATCGTGTAGCTTGTGATGACCTTGTCCTGGAGCAGAAGCTCCTTGGCTTTGTTGTAGAGTGGCCGCGGCGTGTCCGGATTCATCAAAGCCTTGACCTGCCATCCCCAGCCTCGCGCATCGGGTTTGTCCGGCAGGATGGACCCGCCGATCAGTCCGCCGTTCGCGGGATTGGGCGTTGAAGCCGCAATCGCCGCGGCATTCGCGGCAGCCCCACCGCCGCGTCCCCCACCCTGACCACGTCCACCTGCCGCCGGAGCCTGCCCCTGAGCTGCATGTATGACCATTCCCAAACCGATTGCAAGAAAAGCTGCTGCCACTAGAAACCAAGCCTTCATCTTTCCTCCTTTTCCAACAGAGCTACATGTGACAAAGAGAGCGTGCGGATTCTAACAGAATCCGGTAAATCACTCAGGATTTGAAGATTGGCTGAAGAGATGTTCGGCGCGGGAGGGTCTAGTACTCCCGCCAGTTCATGGGCACGATGTATAGGACGGCACGCCTGTTCAGCTGATCAAACAAACGGTCAGCCTCGCGGGCTTGCCTCCGGGCGAAGTCCAGCATCAGTCGCGCATCCTCGATCCCGCCGCCGGCCGTAATATTGGAGCTTTCAATTGCTTTGTTGAGCTGCTCCGCGTAGTCGCGCCAGCCGCGGCGAAGGTTTGCCAACTCCTTGTAGTTTGATCGCCACCATTGTTCGTTTCTTTGTCCGTACACTACACAAATCATCGGAGTGTCAAAGGATCGATGGTAGTAAGATCGCGCCATGTCGAGCGCCGCCATTGTGCTTTTGGTCTTGTGTCTGCCGGCAGTGGCCCAATCTCAGCCGGTTCCCAGAACGATCCTCGAGGGCGTGTATTCGGAAGCGCAAGCAACGCGGGGCCGGGCATTGTACACGACCCATTGCGCCGCATGTCACGGCGATGCTCTGGAGGGCGTTTCGGCGCCGGAACTGACCGGCAGCCGCTTCACCGAACGTTGGCGGGAAGGCACGCTGGACGGCATCTACAACTTCATCAGGCAAAGGATGCCGCCGGGCCGGGCGGCGAGTGCGAATCCGCTACCCGACGGTGATCACGTCAACATCGTTACTTACGTTCTGAACGCTAACGATTATCCAACTGGCCCGACCGAACTCGTCCCTGGCGTTCTCTCGAGTGTCATGTTTGTAGGAAAGAATGGGCCTCAACCCGTTCCCGATGGTGCGCTCGTGATCACCGTGGGTTGCCTGTCTCAAGCCGGCAATGGCACGTGGGTTTTGTTGTCCGCCACTGAACCCGCGCGAACTCGGTCCGAGACCTCGAATGCTGCGGAAGTGAAAGCTTCATCCCAGATGAAATCAGGGACTCTCGTCTTCCGTCTCGCTGAATTGGATGCTGTTTCCGATTTCGCGCCGGACGCGCACAAAGGCCACAAGATGCAGGCAAAGGGTTATCTCGTTCGTCAGCCGAATGCCAACCGCATCAGTTTGAGTGCGATGGATATGGTTGATTCGACTTGCAGCCAGTAAACACAAAGACACCCGCTACAAAGCGAGACTTCGGACAACTGTAGTATTACCTGGCCCCAGGCGCTCCTTGCCGCTGCACCCAGACGGTGCCCAGACTGATGAACGGGTCGTTGCCCTCCGAGATCTCGGTGCGTACGCGAAAGTTGAGGGGCGACGCCATAAACGTAGTTCCCTTCAGCCGGACCTTCTTGCCTTTGACAGTGAACGGCGCCGCCTGCCAATGATGCGTGTAATACCCACCGGAGTCTCCGACGACCCGTCCGGACTTGAGCACCTCGAACCCGCGACTGTCGCGCTCCACGACGATCATGTAGCGGGCGGACGGGTCGTAGACCTGCTGGGGAATAAGCGGATCTCCGTTCCAGGACTAATGACGACAACCTGGCCGCGGCGCGGGAAATACTGTCAGCGCCCCGCAAGGGCCAGCCGGAAGGCGGCCATCTCTTCGCCGTTGCGGACCAGCAGGATATCGCCAGCCACCACGGGGTGGTTCCACGTCTTGCCCTCTATCGCTGGGATGCGCGCGAGCTGCGTGAATTTGTCTGAGGCTGCGGCGACGAGCGCGAGCTCGCCTTCTTCGGAAACCACGACCAGCAGATCCTGATCTGCCAGGAGGATCAGCTGACCGTTGCCGTAGCGTCCACCCTTCCATTTGCGTTTGCCGTCCGCCAGATCGATGCACGCGAGGATGCTGCCGTCAAAGCCAAAGGCATGGCCCTTGTGAACGACGAAATCGTTGAAGAGCGGCTTCAGCCCGGTGGATTTCCAGCGCTCCGCGACCGTCCATCCACCTGCTCCTTGCGAAACCGCGATGCGGTAAGTACCGCTGGCCTGACCATCACCAACCAGGACGTCGCCGTCCGGCGTTAGCGCTGGCTGAATGATTGGCGCTGACAGTGCGCTCGAAGTCACCGTCAGTTCCCAGAGCCGCGCGCCGTCGGCCGGTGCGACGCTGGTCGCGCCGCGTGCGTCCAGGAGGAGAATCTGCGGGACGCCGTGGATTGTCAACAAATGCGGCGAGCTGTAACCCGCGCCGCCGTCCGGCCCGAACCAACGCGGGACGCCCGTGGCGGCCTCATAGGCGACGAGCTTGCCGGCAGCGGCGACGATCACGAGGTCCCCGATAAGGAGCGGCGAGGACGCGAAGCCCCAGTCCGGGACTTTCGTATCGCTATCAGCTCCGACGTTGCGTGACCAGACGACGCGGCCGTCGGCAGCGTCGAGCGCGTTCAGGATGCCGGTTGCGCCAAACGCGTACAAGCGGCCGCCGCTAAACGTCGGGGTCGCCCGAGGACCGGCGCCACCGTTCGACTCCCAGAAGCGGGCCGCGTCGCGATGTTTCCATACCGGCACGCCGGTGCTCACCCGATATGCGGCAACGATCTCGTCGTCACCACGCTGCTCCTGCGTGTAGAAAAAGTCGCCATGCACCGCGAACGACGACCAGCCTGGTCCGATCGGCCGGCGCCAGAGCTGTATCGGCGGCGACGCTGACCAATCTGTGTTAATCCGAATGCCGCGAACGACGCCGTCACGATCGCGTCCGCGAAATCCCGGCCAGTCGAGTACGGCAGTCGCAGGCTCGTCCCGCGCGAAGTCGAGAGGCTGGCCCGCAGTAACGTCGAAGGGCTTGCCCGCTGGAACAGCAGCCGGATCCTCGGGAGTGACTGGCGTTGCGAGGGCCGATGCAGGAGTTGTCACCTCGCTTCGGACTTCGTCACCCTGCACAAGCAGCCGCTGCTCGGGCGTCGCCGTCCAACGCCAGGCGAGATCGTTATCGAAACTGCCAGTAAACCCACCCGTCCGGATCAGCGTCCACCCACCGCACGGCAGGACGATGGCCGCCACCAACGTGGCGCGCTGAAGTCCAACGGACATCCGACGGCTGGCCACGGCCCAGAGGACAAAGGCGAGGCACAGGCCCGGCATGGCGAGCATCGGGAAGAGGAATCCCATCGCCCCTGTGGAGATGGACACGTCGAGGAAGGGCCACGTCGCAGCCATCGCCGCTATCATCAATACGAGTACGCCGAGACGCTCGTACCAGCCCGCCCGGCTGAAGAACAGCCACCAGCCGATGAGCGCCAGCCCCCCGGCGAACCCGGCCATCACCCCGTACGCGACGAAGTCAGGAGACAGGATGGCAGCTCCAAACCGGGCCACCCACTGCAGCAGCACGACAACCACCCCCGGCCACAGCCGGAGCGGCTTCTGTGGTTCCTTCGCCAACACGCCGCTTACTCGCACCGAATTCGCACCTGGGCATCGTCCCCGTCGACGTCGACCGTAAGCTCGCCAATGTCCTTGATCATCGCTTCGAGGTCCGAGTAGTGAACCTTCGACAGGTCGAGTTCTGTGCCATTTTCCAACTGAATTTTCTTTTTTCCCAGCACGCTGGGAAAAAACGCGCTGAGCCGCAGCCCGCCGCGAACGACGGTCATCGGCACGCGGATGTTCACGTTCTCTGCCTTCTTGCCATCTCGAGCGGGCTTGTTGACGAGGATGCGGAAGTACCGGGGTTCCGCCTTCTTCTCGTCTGCCCGGCCTGGAGCCGCGACCGCCTGAAGCAGCTGCTCCGCCTCCTGGACGTTGATCTTGCCGTTCGACAACATCTCTAGCACCTTGCGTGTTTCCTCACTCATTACGGCCCTCGCTTCTCTTTAAGTTTTCCAGCGCCTGCGCAACCGTCAGCTCTCCCCGCGAGAGCCGATCCAGCACATTGGCGCGCGTCGACGCGTGTAACTCGGTCTCCGATCCTTCTTCGATTTCTACAAACGACAACTGACTGCCGATCTTGTTCAGCCTGTTCTTGATGGTGGGATAGCTCACGCCGAAATACTTCTCCATCTGCTTGATGGATCCATGGCAGCGGACGAAGGCCGCGACGAAGACCTGATCGTCGGCGGGCAATTGCGCCAGCGGGGGCAACGTGAAGGGCCCTTCGATCGTCACGCCCGTGTCCACGAGACGAACACGGTCGATTTCGATGTGGGCCTGCCCGACCAGTCTGGCTAGTTCTTGCCAATCATGTGCCATACGTAAACCGCAGGAATGATCGCATAGATATTAATTATTTCAAGTACAAACTTGATTTATTTAAGTGTAATTCGGCAAGACTGATACATTCTGGAACGTGCCATCCCACCGTTGTGATTCAAGAGGTGATGGTCGAAATGGATCAATGGTCATTCGATCATTTCCAACGCCTAGTGGATGACTTGATGAGAAAGCATCCTGCTCTGCTGGCTTTTGTCGTGAGTGCGATCGCCTCTATGCCGACAACGATTCGTGAACACTCGCTGCTAACTGTGGTTGCCATAGCGCGAATGTTTGAACGGCACTACGGACCGAACTTCGACATGATTACGCAGAATGACATGACGCATTTTTTTCACCGCAACGGCAATCTGATCCGGGCCACGGCAAACGGAATTGGGCACAATACCGGTGACGTCGTGCAGCCCTTCGTTTTGAAGTTTGCTTCCGATGCCGGCTTTGACGTTGAAAAAGAAGAAGCTCTTGAGGAACGCGATGCTCTCGGTCTGCTACTGACTCTCAAGACGGTCATCGACGTTCTCGACCACGCTTACGGCGCCGGCCGCCAAGGGAGTAAGTTCGACCTAGCCGCTCGGTAATCTACGTTCTGACCGATAGGACCTTGTCAGTGTGTGATGTGATGGCAAGCAGATTTTGAGCGGATTCAGCTGCAGCGTAATCCATTGAACCCAAAAGAGCGGGAGACGGGGATCGAACCCGCGACGTCCAGCTTGGGAAATTGGCGTTCAATTGAAAACAAAGAACAACGGCGACTATGGCCTTCATTTTGAGTCAATGAATTCTCCGAAATTGCCGGGTTCTTGCGTTGGAGGCCTTCTTAATGATGTAGGACTGAGATCAAAGGACCAAGTTGACTGTAACCCTGACGCAGCGGAATGTCTCCTAAAGCGGAAATTGAACCGCTGGTATAAGCGACATCATGAAAAGCCGTTATGGATCCGCCGCCCCTATTCAACGGCTCTGGGAACCTGAAAGTCGAAGCCTGAACGCCGAAACTGCCAGAGAATTGATACAGCCAAAGGCCGACCGCGCAGGACACAGGCTCGGGGACGAATTGGCTCGAAAGTGCAATTAGGGCGACCTGACGCCATCGGAAGGATCTGAATACGAACGGGACGTTACGGCCGGCAACAATTCCGACATCATATGATTTTTCAAATACGCACAAGCCAGACCATCATGCCGCCCATTCGCCAATCCTAGTGTCGAGAATCGACAACTTTTTGGCTGTCTTCAAGTGCATACAGGTTTTCCATCAGGCAGGCAGTTGAGGATCTCGTGGTTGATCCAACCGCTCAAGCGCCAACCTAACGCGCTCCGCGACGAAAGCAGCAAAAGGGCCAATATCAGCGTCAATGCTGGCGCGATCAAGAGCGGCCAAATAGGCATCGCGATCCTCAACACGAATAACGGTCCACGGATACCCTCCTGAAGCCAGCATCGTGTTCATCAGAAAACGAGCCATCCGGCCGTTGCCATCGGGATATGGATGGATATAGCCAAACATCCAGTGGCCGAGAACAGCGCGGACGCCAGGTTCCGGTTCTCGTTCGAGTAGATCGAACAATGCAGGCATTGCCTCACGGACAGCTTCCCAGCGTGGCGGCACATATCGCGATGTCCTGAGATAGACTGCGTCATTCCGATAACCTGCCAGCGCGCCGGCAGGAAGCAAGCCCGCGGCAATACAAGGTTGGAACAATGCACGATACCAATCCCGGTGAACCGTTCGGACCAATGCGCCGGAATTCTCGCCCGCAAGGATCGGGGCGATGGAACCTTTCACCTCTTGGAAGGCTTCCCAATACCCCCTGGCCGCCAGCGCATCACGGCTTTGCCGATCGCCGTCGTGGTTCTCCGGGTTCCAGTCTCCACGCCGAACCCTGTCAATTAGCTCTTCACTAACGGTATATCCCTCGATCGACAACGAATGATAGGCGTCGCTCTTGTAGATCTCGTCAACGGAGCGTAGATACGCATCTGCGTCGCTCGGCAATCCGGGAGACGACGGAAATCGGGCCAGAACAGTTTGCCGCATGGACTTCCACATAGCTTGTAGCCGTCCGACGATGGGTGCCGTGCCGGAACGGAGTTGGCCGAAGTTTTGCGCTGCTGCGAATGGATCGCTCTCTCGAACGTCGTAGCCCGCAGCTTTCATCGTCTTCAAAATTTCTTCAGCGATGCCGGGGCTTTCCGTTCTGCGGAATGCACCGGCAAGCCTCCCCGCAATGGCCGTATGGCCGCCGTTCAAGAGAAGACGCAAGACATCAGAAGAGTCACGAATGCCAGCAAGCACGACTTGCGTCTCAATTGGGTTGCGGAGAAGAAAGGCCTCAGACACTTTCACCAAAGCCGCCGCAGGTGAAAAAACGCGCAGGCCGTCCCTCACTGAGAGTTCTGATTTGGCGAGCATCTCAGATTGCTTCAAGTCGTAAATAGAGGTTTCGAAAAGAAGCTTGATCGTGTGGTTGGTGCCCTTGGGACTATAGACAATGACCTGCGGCGGGATCACTGTGTTCTCGGCATGCAATAAAAGTGACTGCTCAGGCGAGAGATACCATTCTTCCGCAAAGCGTTCGTCACAATATCGTCCACAGAACTCCCAGAATGATGCATACCATGGCGTGCTGTCTCCAATCCGCGCACCAGGACTCGAGGAAATTAGCCATCCCTTCATGACTTCCTGCAGGAATCTGTTGTCCGCTAATCGCTCCCGGTGTGTTCGCGTGAATTCCTGCGATTGAAAGACTCGCCTTCCACTCTTTTGGAGATCGCGAAGAATGGAAAGGGATTCAGCTAGCTTTTCGTTCGGGGTCGGCATGTCGGGCGCTCCGGGCTATTACAAGCTTATTGCGATGTATACATACAAGCATATTACGTCGCAGGCCTGCAAGCGAATAATGCTGTGCCGATTCAAGCGGATCATGTCAACCAGTTGATTTTTAAAAGACAATTGATCCTTTCGACAACCTTCTTGAAGCCGGAGGACATGCCTAAACGCAAGATAGGAGCAAACTCGGAGAGTTGAAGTGAAGCTGAAACAATGGACCAGCCGGTCATTCTGGGCCTTTTGAGACCCGCGCAAAGCGGACTTTTCGGCAGATGTCCTCGCACCGGACTCCTGTGGGCGCTGGAGTGTCTTGCGTGGAGACCTCAGAATCTCCCACATGTCACGACCATCCTTGCGCAGCTTTCGAGAACAAAGATCGATGATAACTGGGCCAACAAACCCATCGCGAGTTTAGGGGCCATTTTCCGTTGCTGGATGCCCCAGACTGCAGCGACCTTGGAAGAGAGAAACAAAGCGCTTGAGATGTTGGTCACGCGTTTCCCGAACATAGGCTGGCAAATCTGCATCGAGCAATTTGAGCCCGGCCCCCGGACAGCAAGCCCCAGCTACCGGCCGCGCTGGCGCAGCGATTCGTCAGGGGCGGGTCAACCGCTTCCGCGACCAGAAATCATAGCCTCGGCACGTAAGGCGCTCGATCTGGCCCTCTCGTGGCTGAATCGTTGCCTCGTCCAGATCCGAAGATGACCACGCTGGCAAGCCCATGATCTTTGCTCTTTCAATTGGAAAGCTGTCGGGGTTGCTTTCGATAATGCTTGAGTAGCTTCGTAATGTTGAACTCGAAAATGCCGTTCGGGAACAATTCGTCGCCCTCGTCGACCCTCACCGGCTGGAAGTCCGTATCCAATCTCATCCGCATAGGCCAATACTTATCTCTCTGCTCATGTTTATATTAGCCGACCACTTCGCACGGAACAGCCCTGTTCCTACCACGCACCTGAAACCATCGCAATCAACCGAAAGCCCTATCTGCTGGGGAAATTCCAAGCATCCCGCTGGCATTCAAGCCTCCCTATGTCCCTGAACACTATGCACTTCCGAGCCCTCACCACCTTCCTACATCATTAAGAGAAAAGCGCAAAGGTGAGAAACGCAGGCAAGTCATTGAAGCTTAAGAAGCGGGAGACGAGGATCGAACTCGCGACGGCCAGCTTGGGAATGTGGCCATAGATTGAAAACACAGTGTATGGCGTGTACGGGCGTGCTGTTCATGCACCGTAATGCACCGAGTTTTTAACACGGGCGTGGAAAAGCGTGGGAGTGGAGCACAAGAGGAGCACAGATAACAGCAGACGTTGGGACCTAAAGAACGATCTTATTGAGAGGATACTCCACAATTCCCTGAGCGCCGGCGACTTTCAATTTGGGAATCAGGTCCCGGGCGGTGCGCTCCTCGATGATGGTGTTGACGGCAACCCATTCGTCGTCGCTAAGGGAGGAGATCGTCGGGCGCTGGAGCGCAGGCAATAAAGATAGAAGGCCGCTGAGATCAACGCGGCGGACATTCAGCATTAGGCCGACTCGCCCCTGCGCTTCGATCGCCGCCCTGAGGAGAAGCGCGATGTTTCCCAGCTTCGTCCGCTTCCAGGGATCGCCCAGCGCCGTCTTATTGGCGATCAACTGCGTGTTGGATTCCAGTATCGTATCGATGATCCGAAGCCTGTTGGCGCGCAAAGTGGACCCTGTTTCGGTCGCCTCCACGATCGCATCAGCAAGCACCGGCGGCTTGACCTCCGTGGCGCCCCAGGAAAACTCCACGTTAACCTTCACACCGAGACGATCAAAGTACGCGCGGGTGACGCGGACAAGTTCCGTAGCGATGGTCTTTCCGTCCAAATCCTTCGCAGTCTTGATTTCAGAATCCTCCGGCGCTGCCAACACCCAGCGAATTCTGCCGTAGCTTTGTTTCGAGTAGACCAGATCGACGATGGGTTCGATCACTCCCGTACGCCCCGTCCCGAGTTCGTGTTCGGCAATCCAATCCTGACCTGTAAGGCCGGCGTCAAGGACCCCGTCGGAAACGTAGCGGGCCATCTCCTGCGCCCGGATCAGCATGCACTCGATCTCCGGATCGTCGATAGTGGGGTAATACGAGCGCGTACTCACATGAATTTGAAATCCTGCCCTGTCGAACAGTTGAACGGTCGCGTCCTGCAACGATCCTTTAGGTATACCAAGCTTGAGTTTCACAAGTCATATAATGCATCGGAAAACAAAAAGGAGGATCGATGAAACGCATGCACATTGCGGGACTGCTTTGTGTGTTGTTCGCAATAGCGGCGCCGGCGTCCGCTCAGAATTCCTCGTCACCCTTTGTGATCGGCGGAGACACGGCGAAGAAGATTCACGATACCACCACGATCAATCTGTCGACGGCCGAGCGAATTACGCAGGCGTGTGAGAGGCTGGCGGCAAAGGAAGGCGTCGCGATCAGTGCATACATTCTCGATAACGCCGGCAATCACGTTTACATGCATCGCATGGACGGCCAGGGCTATCTCAACATCGTCACGGCGGAGATGAAGGCACGCACTGCGCTCATGTTGCGCGCGCCGAGTAAGACGCGAATGAACCAGGTCATTCAGAATCCAGACAGCGAATTGCAGCAGATTCAAATCGGTCTGTTTCCGAATTCCGGCGGCCTGCCGATTTTCGTCGGCGATCAGATGATCGGCGCGATTGGCGTCGGCGGTTCCGCGCCACGCGTCGCGCAAGGCTGGAGCGATGAAATCTGCGCGCACAAAGCTCTGACCGAAGTAGTGGGACCCCAACCGCCGCTGGTTGAAGATCTGCCGCCGAGGCCCGCCGTAAACAAAGCGAACGCACCGGTGCCGCGATTCGAGTTGGCGCAGGGCGTAGCTCCAAAGTCATCGCTTCCTGCAGAGTGGGTTGTCTCGGGAAAGGCCGCAACGAGCATCTTCGATGGCAGTCAGATTTCCGGCGAAGCGGCGCGCAAGGTCGCCCGCGTTTGCCGTGACTGGGCAGCCGCAAAAGGGGGCACGGCATCGATATATATTCTCGATACTCACGGTACTTTCGTTCATCAGGAACGCGGCGACGGCCAGATCTACACCAACATCCATACTGCAATGCTGAAAGCACAGACCGCATTGCAGACGCGGCAACCGACATCGATCCGCAACGCGCAATTGCAAAACGATCCGGGCGGCAATCCGCGCCAGCTGGTTCAGTTCGGATTCTTCACAAACTCCGGCGGACTTCCGATCGTGGTCGATGGCGAGATGATCGGCGCGATCGGCGTCGGTGGTGGCGCCGGCGGCGGTGGCGATGAGAATTGCGCCATCGAAGGACTCAAAGCCATGTTCGGGAATCGCGTCCTGCTGCCGGTCTATCCGGCGCAAAAGGACTAGGGGGAATATATGAGGACAATCACGAAAACTCTGTTAGCCGCGGCAATGATCGGTTCATTTGGCCTGGGTTGGTTCGCGCATGCGCAGCAGGCGCGAAAGCCGATCATGATGACACGCATCTATACGGGGCCGGATGGACTGAGTCATGCGGAAGAGATCGAAATGAAGTTGAACCCGAACGCAACCGAAATGATCAAGGCCACCGGCATCGAGTTCAGCCGGCGGGCGCCGAACAACTCCAATGAGTGGCATGTCGGTCCGCGCCGGCAATTCGTGATTACCCTCAGCGGTCGCGGGGAGATGGAGGTTGCGGGCGGGCAGAAGATTCCGCTGGGCCCCGGCCATATCAACCTGATCGAAGATACGACGGGGAAGGGTCACATCACGCGGAATCTGGGGACCGAGGATCGAATCGCGATCACGATCCCGCTTGCGGATCAGACGAGTGGCGATCCGACGAGGAAGTAGTCACTAACTATTGTTTGCGTGGCGCCGGCGGGGTCGGCTGATTGAACTTCGCCGCGTCAATCGCCACATTCGTTTGTGCCGAAGTCAGCAGTACGTCTGACCGGCCGCCCGTCCATGTCGTCATGACGTGAAACGGCAGTTTCACTCCGGCTACAGCGACATCGCGGTAGTCGCTGTAGTCCACTTGTATCGGTACCGCACCGATGATCGTATCGGCGAAGCGCACCTGCCGCGCCAGCAGGCCGGACTGCTTATCGAAGTACAGCTTTAGGGAAGACCGTCCGCCGCTGGCTGTCCCCTGCACGACGATCACATCCTTATCGTCAATGGTGGTCGAACCGACTGCCGGTCTCGTCATGGCCTCTTTGATTCCCGCGGGAAGGGAAAGCACTGCATCCAGCCGGACACCATCCAGGTCTCCTCCGGTATACGTGATCACCGGAAATGGTTTATCCACGGCCGGCGCAGCCATCCATCCATTATTGCCATTGTAAGTCGTGGTCCGGTCTCCGATGTCCGTGTGCACGATCATGGTGCGCTGATTTGGAGCCTTAACATAAATGTCCACAGGTGCCTTGGGTTCTGCATACCCTTCGTATGTGCCCTTGAAGACGATGCTGGTGACAGCGGCTGCTTTCTGCGCTCCTCCGATTGCCTGAAGATACTTGTCAAAGATCTGATCGGCAGAAAGCGCGTCAGGCGCTTGCCGACGAATCTCCACTTCATTGGGATCGGGATCAGGCGGTTCGCCGTACTGCTCCGCCAGGCTCGGCCTGATTTTGGGGGCGCCCTGGAGATTGCGATGGCATGTGTAGCAGGTCACCACGCGCACTCCCTTGAAATTCGTCCGATTGATCTCCTCAACCATCAGAATCATTCGGCGTGCGGTCTGCTTGCGGGGAGTATCCTGGGCGTAGACGCTCCAATCGCCCTCGACCTTCGGTTCGACGTGGCAATCAATACAGTTGTAGTTCGTGGCTGCGGAAATGAACCCCATCGTATTCATGAATTCATCGACGGGGATTCCCTTTAGCACGGTAACGTTCTTGAAGGCCTGTTCCGACATCAGCTGCCTTGGAGGCGCAGCCTGGCCCGCTGCCGGTGCGCTACTCAGCAGCCAGAGAGCAATAGTCGCGAGAAGAAAGTTCATATGCGCTCGTACGATTACTTCTTTTCCCCACCAGTTCCGCCGATTCCTTCCAGGGGCCGTCCCTGCCAGAAAGCGCGCTCAATTGAATAGACACAAAATTCTTCTCGCAAGTCCCCGTACGCTGTCCCGTCCGGCCTTTGCCCCCACAGACCCTTTTGAATTCGCTGTGAGGAATTCATCAGCTGCAACACCTTCTTGCCACTCCAGGGCCCCGTGTACGCCTTCGGGTCGGTAAGCGTCATGCTGAATTCCAAATTGTCATGATCCAAGCGCCTGAAGCGCTCCTCGATACGCATCTGGTCACTGTGGATGGAGCCATACGGATCGATCCAGCTTCGCTCATCGTAACCGGAAGATTCGACGACGAGGGTGTCTCCCTCCCAATGGGCAGTCGAATATCCGTACCAACGCGGCTTTGCTTCAGGTCCCGGCAGCTTGCGCCCATCCGTCCAAAGGTCGCGCCATACACGGTCGCGTTCGAAGAACATCACGAATTCATCGGGAAGCTTAACGAATCGGTAGTTGCTGTAGTCCAGGTTGCGAGGGTAGCCGGATGGGTCGCACTGGAATAGCGGATCATTCCAATCTTTCTGGTCCTGGTAGAAGCCAAAGGCCAGCGGCGTATTTCTGGCGGAGGCCCTGGTCTTACTCCACTTCTCCTTTCCCCATTCCGTCATGGGAGGACGATTGGTGCCTATGATGGGATCGAATCCTCCGGGGTTTCTCCAAATGCCGGAGATGTCACGCGGATCGAAGGGCAGATTCGATGGAGTCGGAGCTGGTTGCGCTTGCCTTTGCCCGCGCTGAGCATTTTGCGCAAAAAAGATCTGTGCCAAAGCGGATGCAGCCACAAGAGCGAATAAGGCCGTGCGACGATATGTCATGAGGAGACTCCCTTCGTAAAAAGCTTACTTCTCTTGTTCTGAATCGGGCCTTTCGCGGGTGTCTTTCGGCATCTTGACTTCAACCTTCGTATAGCCAGGCTTCACCGGGAGTGTGTTCATGTCGACCGCCTCTGCCCCCTGGCCGCACCTGCCGTTGCCACCCAACCTCTTGCCATCCTTAACGAACACGATTTGAGTACAAGTGCCGAACGTCCTGCCGCCCTTGGCCGGAACGAGGCTCACCAGGAGCTCGTCCCCCGCCTTGAATGTGGCCTTTGTCCAGCCATTCGCGAGAGCGTTTCCCGGACTTACGGTTTCGACGCCCCAGGTTTGCTCTTCGCCCTTGTCATTCTTCAAGGCGAAATAGATCTGGACATGGGGATTGGCCCATATGTACTGCGTCACGGTCGCTTTCGTTGTGACGCGGACAGTGTAGTCGTACACACCTGCCGTTCCATGGTGCGCGAATAGCGGGATAGCAATCGCCAGAAGGCCCAGTGTGATTACAAATAAGCGAACTGGAAGTTTACGCGTCATGTGACATCTCCTTAATTTCGAAAGCTACTGCCGGACCTCTCGCTTCGTCTCAGACCATACACAGATGTCTTCGTTGAAATCGTTGAACGCCGAGCGTGTTGGCTTTTCTACCAATTGAAAGATCTTCTTGTCGCCTTTCCAGGTCCCGACATAGGTCTTGGGGTCAGTGATATTCAGGGTCATCTCCAGATGGTCGTGGTCCACGCGACGGTAGCGTTCTTCCACAGTCATCTGGTCGCTGTGCGGGGAGCCGTATTGGTCAAGCCACGAGGCTTCATCAAAGCCGTTCGAGTTGACAACAAACGTATCTCCCTCCCAATGGCCAACGGCGTAACCGTACCAGCGTGAGTCGGCCGTTTCAGCGTTCGGAATTTTTCGCCCATCCGTCCAAATGTCGCGCCAGGCGCGGTTGTTCTGGAAGAACTGAATCACTTCTTCATTGGCATGGGCGAATCTCATTCCCGTCGGCGTGGGGTTCCACATGATGCGCGGAAAACCCGTGGGATCACACCACCGGATCGGATCATTCCAATCTTTTTCGTTCGGGTAAGCGCCATTGCTTAATGCGTTGGCAACTCCCGTCTTCGTCTTGCGAAACTTTTCCAAACCCCACGGCGTCATCGGCGGCCGATTGTTGCTCGGTGCGTTCAGGGCGCCGCGTGGCAGTCCGGTGTTGGTGATGTCCCAAAATCCGGAGAGATCGCGTGGGTTAAAAGGCTTGCTCGAGGCCGTCCCGGCCCTGCCTTGTTGCGTTCCTCGCTGACCGTTCTGAGCGAAAGCGACCGGCGACGACGCTAGCGCTACTATAAGGATCGCGCCCATCAAGCGATTTAGCATTTTAAAACTCCTTCTCGCACGCTGGTTTCTCGCGCACAACGTTGCAGATCTCGAATACGAATCGAGGAAGCCAGGGCCCCTTACTGCTCTTGATCTGATGCGCAGGATTCTACGCCTCTGAATCAGACTGCACAAGCCAGCGAACCGCGCGTATAGGCTTCCGAAAACTGATTTCAACAAGACGTAACAAGTTTGAAACTGGGCTGTTTATATGCCGAGGAGCCAATGACGACGGTTACGGTGGTAGAGCCAGTCCAATCAGCTTCCCCTCAACGCTTCGAGCGCATCTATCGCGAGCAGGCCACGTTCGTCTTTCGCACAGCCTATGGTGTGACGGGTAACCGCGAGGACGCCGAGGATATCCTTCAGGCGGTATTTGTGGCGTTGATGACCCGTGAATTTCCCGAGGACTTTGAGAAGAACCCCAGAGGTTACTTGTATCGGGCTGCTACGGGCCGGACGCGCATCTCACGACGTATGGGACAACCTAGCGCGAACTGATGCGCGTCACCGACGGGCAGGGCAACAACCGCAACTTCCTGGCGTCGGATGCCAACTATCAGTTCGTGCGGGATATGCAGAAGAAAAACTTGATTGTTCCGATCGTTGGTGATTTCGCAGGACCGAAGGCACTTCGCGCCATACTATGTCTCGAACGTCGAAGAATACATTCAATCGCCGCCCGCGACGTGGAGTGCCTATTGCCGGAATGTGGCCACCCTTCCCATCACTTCATCGAGCACGTTTGTTCGATTTGGGCACGCCAGCGGAAGCTATCTTGATCCGATGATGCCTTCCACCTCTTGTGCCCTGGTCAATAAGGGGAATTTCCTTCCTTAACGGAATAGACGGAATATGGAGCGGAAACAGGGGGCTACAACTTCTTGATTTTAAGAGCGGGAGACGGGGATCGAACCCGCGACGTCCAGCTTGGGAAATTGGCCATAAGTCGTAAATAGAAGATATTGCGTGTATGGGCGTGCTGTTCAGCGTACCGGAACGCATGGAATTCACGAACTTGGCGGACAAAACCTTGGGAATGGAGCACGAAAGGAGCACATGAAAGTCGCAGCTTCCCTGCTCTATTCCAAGGCGACCGTCGCATTACTTGACCATTTCGTGGAACCGGTCAAAACAACGCTGGCACTGTTCCTCACCGCAAGATTTTGTTGATACCGAATTCTCTGTATTCAGTAGAAGGTCAGTGCCAGCAACAGTGCACCATTAACTAATCCGTCCCATCCTTGTGACTGGGCGGCGACAACAAGGACCAATCCGTGAGAGCGCGGTTGCTTGTGGAGGTCTGATGGAGCCAACGACGGTTTCCTCCGCACCTTCCCGGATGACAAGATGACCGACGTTGGACGACGGCACGTCGCGTTCCTGCATTTGTGCGCTCTCGACCGGGGCAGTCCCATGAATCCCGGCGACCCCGGACGGCGGACGTGACGGGATCGAGCCAGGACCGCGGCAACGGCGGAGTCATGTTCATGGGCCGTTACGAGATTCAGGTCCTCGACTCGTACAACAACCGGCGTATGCAGACGGCATGATGGCTTCGGTTTATGGCGAGTGGCCGCCGCTCGTAAACGTGTCGCGGAAACCCGTCGAGTGGCAATCGCTCGACATCGTCTTCGAAGCGCCGCGGTTCACCGGCAGAGTGACTCCCGCGTACTTCACAGTTTTTTGGAACGGCGTGGTCGTGCACAACCGCACCGAGTTGTACGGCACCACGACGCCGACCATGACGCCGCACGTATATACCCCGCACGATCCGGAGTCGCCTCTGCAACTCCAGGGGCGGGCGCGTGTTCGCTATCGGAACATCTGGATTCGCCGCCTGAAGCCGTACGATCAGGGCGCCAAGATTAATTAGCAGGACAAGAGGTGGAGTATATTCGCTGCCACAGAAGGAGACTGAGTATGCGAGCTGTCCTTGGGACCTTGATTTTTCTAACGGCGGGAATCGTCGCGTTGCTGGGCCAGGGCTCGACCGGATCGCTGGATATCTACTACATCGACACCGAGGGTGGTCAATCGACACTCTTTGTGAGCCCCACGGGCGAATCGCTTCTTGTGGACACCGGGAACGCTGGCGATCGTGATCTTGGCCGCATTCTCGACACGCTGAAATCCGCAGGTGTGAAGCAAATCGATCACATGTGGACGACGCACTACCATGGAGACCACGTTGGCTCGCTGTTCAATCTCGCCAAACAGGTCCCGATCATGCGCTTCTACGACCACGGCAAGCCTCATCCAGGCGATCGAGTCGTTGCTCCCAAGTTCCTCGCCGCCTATGAAGAACTGACGCAGGGGAAGCGCACGATCGTCAAACCTGGAGACAAGGTGAAGATGGCAGGCCTCGACATCACCACCGTAGCGGCGGCCAATCAGTTCATCCGAACGAATCTGGCGGGCGGCGGAAAACAGAACACCGCCTGTACCAACGTGCAGAAGAAAGACGAGAGCGCATACGCGGATCCGGACAACGGCGAGTCGGCGGGCTTCGTTCTTTCTTATGGCCGGTTTCGAACGATCGATCTGGGGGACCTCACCTGGAACGGTGAGCTCGATCTGATGTGCCCGACAAATCGAATCGGGACAGTGGATCTATATCTCACGTCTCACCACGGCCTCGCAAAATCCGGAGCTCCGCCGCTCGTGCATGCGCTGCAGCCGCGCGTTGCAGTCATGAACAACGGCACCCGCAAAGGTGGCGAACCGGACTCGTTTCGTGTGTTGTTCAGCTCGCCCGGCCTCGAGGATATCTGGCAATTGCATTGGGCATACAACGTGGGACTCGAGAACTCGCCGGCAACGTTCGTCGCGAACGTCGAAGACAACGCAACAATCGCCGGCGTGCTGGTGCCGCCGCAACCCGCAGCGCCTCGAGGCGGAGGCTTCGGCGGCGCGGCGCACTCGCCCGCTTACCTGATTAAGGTGTCCGCCAGGCAGGACGGCACGTTCTCCGTCACCAACACGCGTAACGGTTTCAGTAAAACCTACGGACCACGTCGATGAACATTATTGTTGGCCTCTAAAACGGTTGCGATCGCAAGCGGCGGCGTCTAGCCTGACCGGCTTGGAATTGCGACATCTCAGGTACTTCGTCGCGGTGGCGGAGGAACTGAACTTCACCCGGGCCGCTGCCCGGTTGCACACGTCACAACCGTCACTCAGCCAGCAGATTCGGCAGCTCGAAGCAGCGGTGGGTGTCGCGCTGCTGGAGCGGAGCCGCCATCACGTGGCGCTGACAAGCGCCGGCCGTATCTTTCTGCGCGAAGCGAAAGACATCCTCGGCCGCATCGAGCACGCCGGCAGATTAGCCAGGCAGGCCTCCGATGGCCGTGCCGGTGACCTCTCGATCGGCACGTTCCCCGCTGCCGACGTGCGCATTGTTCCGGCGCTGCGTCCGCTCATCGCCCGGCGCCTGCCCCATCTGCACATGGTCCTGCACAGCAAGTACGCTGTGGAACCGATGACTGGATTGCTGAGGGGGACTCTCGACGCGGCGTTCATGCGCGGACCGATCGAGTCAGGCGAACTCGAGACTCGCGAACTGCTGCAAGAGCAGATCGTGGTGATGTTGCCCGCCCACCATGCGCTGGCTCGGCGCAAACGCGTTCCAGTCGAACTCCTCGACGACCTTCCTTGCATCACGATGGACCGTTCTCTCTCACCGGCGTTGTACGACGCGATAGCCGCACTCTACCGTCAGGCTCGTATCCGCATGCATGCCGTGTCGAGCGCCGACAACGTGCTCGGGCACCTCCGCCTCGTTCAGGAAGGACTGGGTTTTGCGCTTTTGCCGGATTCGATGGGCGCGCTGTTACCGCCGGGCGTAGTGATCAAGCCGCTGGAGTGCAGTCCGGCGCCGACAGTGTCAATCGTCGTCGCGTGGAAGTCGGGAAACACGTCGCCGCTTGTCCGCACGTTCGTGGATCTCGTCCGCCAGTGTTGCGATTCAAAAGACGTGAGACGTCTCACCAACCACGCCAGAAAGTCTTAGGCCGCCGGTTCCGGCGATTGCTAGACTCCGCCCAGGAAATCCATGCCTACTGAACCTTCATCTTCCATGCAGTCGGGTCCCCTGGCCGGGCTCACGGTCATCGATCTCACACATGCTCTGGCCGGACCGTTCGCCTCGTTCCTGCTGGCCGGGCTCGGTGCTTGTGTCATCAAAGTCGAGAATCCCGACGCGCCGGATCCCTGCCGGCAGAATCCTCCTTATCTCGGCCCCGATGGCGTGACGTTATGCCGCAAGGGAGAACACGATGTCTCCGTGTCGGCACTGAACCGGCTGCGCGGCAAATACGGAGTCACGCTCAATCTGAAACAGCCGCAGGCACGCGAGGTGTTCTCCGGACTGCTGCGCAAGGCCGACATCGTGGTCGAAAACTTCAGCAGCGGCACGCTGGAACGCCTCGGCATCGGCTACGCCTTCGCGAGAAAGATCAATCCACGTGTCATCTACTGCTCGATCTCCGGCTTCGGCGCAACGAAGACGAACGGATCCGGCAAGGCCATGGACAGCATCATCCAGGCATTAAGCGGCTTGATGATGACGTCGGGCAATCCCACGGACCCTCCGGTGCGTGTGGGCGTCCCGGTGGCGGATCTGCTTGCGCCGGTGTTCGGCGTCATCGGCATCCTCGCCGCACTAAGACAACGCGAGGCCACCAATGAAGGTCAGCAGGTCGACGTCTCGATGCTCGGAGTCCTGACGTCGCTTGTTGCGGCTGAGCCGTTTGATCTGCTCGAGGCGTGCGGCCTGCCGCAACGCACCGGACGCATGGTGCCGCGACTGACGCCGTTCGGCATCTATGAATCGGCCGACAGTCATGTTGCGATCTGCGCACCTACCGAGCGGTTCGCGCGCGGCGTGTTTGCCGCGATCGGGCGGCCCGAATTCGAAACGGACCCGCGCTTCGCAACGCGCGATGCCCGAGTGGCACACGTGGATGAATTGAACACACAGATCGAAGCTTTCACGCGCACAGTCCCGGCGAGTGTCCTCGTGCCGCTCCTTGAGAAACATGGTGTGCCTGCAGCGGAAGTCCGCTCGCCCGCGGACGCCGTGCGCGATCCGCGGGTCCTCGCACGCGGCGAAACAGTGCCGCTCGATCACCCGCAATTCGGCCGCGTTGCTGATGTCATCGGGATGGGCGTCCCGATCACATTCTCCAATGCTCCTGCGACGACTCTGCGGCCGGCACCTTCTGTTGGCCAGGACAACGAACTCGTTTACGGCGAGTGGCTCGGATACGGCCACGCAGGCGTTGAACAAATGCGGGCCAACGGGATCATCTGACCACCATGACGACCAACGCCATCGCGACACTCACAAACGCCTTTGAGGGAACGTTCACGACTACCGATCGGGCAGCGGACCGCAATGTTGTAGTTGTCTCGTGGCCGTCTGTCCCGATCGAAATCATTCGCGCCTCAGGTTTGCGCCCCTTCTTTGCGCGTGGCAGTGCGGTCGCGACGCCTGCCGCCGACGAACATCTCGAAGCCGACATCTTCCCGAGCCGTCTCCGCGGCCTCGTGGACGCAACACTTACCGGCCGGCTTTCACACGCGGCACGCATCGTCGTCCCCCGAACATCAGACCCTGATTACAAATGCTTCCTCTATTTGAGGGAGTTTGTGCGTTTGGGAACCGCGCCGGCGCTCCCGCCCACTCTGCTGTTCGATCTACTGCAGTCGCAGGGTACGGATGTGCGGAGCTACAACGCGGCTCGCACCCATGCTTTGTTTGAGGAACTCTCGACCATAGGCGGCCACGAACCGTCGTTCGATGATCTCCGGCATGAGATTGTGCAGACAAATGCGGCGCGCGCCGCCGCTCGACGACTGGCAGCACAACGACGCGGCGCACCGCGCGTAGCGGGCAGCGAAGTATTTCCACTGTTGGGTGCATTCTGGCGCATGGCGCCGGAAGACTACGCAGCGCTCGCCGGCAAAGCCGCGGACGAGATCGAGAGACGCTCGCCGCTGACTGGCCCGCGCGTCCTTCTCGCCGGAGCCCCGGTGGACACCCCTGCTCTTCACGCGGCCATCGAATCGCGGGGAGCCATTGTCGTGGCTGAAGTCGGTCCGTGGGGCAGCGGAGCGGCAGGAGACGATGTGATTTGCGGCGATGATCCCATAACCGCGCTCAGCGAAAAGTACCGCGCGGACGCTATCGGCCCGAGGACGCCGGCCAATGCGATCCGCGCCTCGATCGCAAGCGCTCTCGACCAGGTGGATGCCGTCGTCGTGTCATTGCCCCCCGATGACACGGCCTTCGGTTGGGATTACCCGGCGTTGCGGGGTCTGCTGGAGACGAGACGCATTCCACACACCTGTCTACATGGCGATCCGTATCAACCGTTGTCCCCATCAGACTCAGAGCGGATCGATGCGCTCCTGGACGCCGCCGTGGCGCGAACGGAGGTGCTTCATGGCTGACAAACAACTCGACGCCACGATTGCTGCCGCGGCATTCCAGAAGCAGTGGTTCGCCAATCTGCGGCGCCGCGTATTCGATGAGCGGCAACCCTACGCTCTGCTGCAAGCCGACGTGCCGTTCGAGTTGTTCGATCTCGTGGATGTACCTGCAGTCAGCAATCAATGGTGGGCCGCCATGGTGGCCGCAAAACGTCAGGCGCCGGCATATCTCGACGCGATGGCAGCTGATGGCCACCATGACGGCCTTTGCCGCTACTGCAGCCTCGGCTATGCATCCACTCGATATCGGGATGTACAGGAGCCACCCTGGGGCGGGCTGCCGACGCCACGCCTGCTTTGCGCACGTTTGACCTGCGATTGCATTCATCGGGTGTTCTCGCTTTGGGCTGAGACATTCGGTTCGGAGTTGATCGAGATCGACAATCCGGGCGCCAGTGATCTGCCCCCGCGCTGGTGGGAACTCAGCCGCTACCGCTGGCGGGAGCTCGTCGAACCGCATCGACTGGCCTTCGCTGTTGCGACATTGGAGCGACTTGTCGAGCGACTGCAGACAATCAGCGGACGGCGGCTGGAGCAAGATGCGTTACGCGACCGGATCGAGAGGGTGAATCAGCAGGAAGAGGTGTTCGACGCCGTTCGAGGCCTGATCGCCTCCGCGCCTGAAGCGCCGGTGCGAATGACCGAGCAGATAAGCAACGTCATGGCCACGCAGTGGGTGCGCGGCTCCGACTGGGCACTCTCGCACGCTCGCGCCTTTCACGATGAGGTTCGGCAGCGGGTGGAGTCCGGTATCGCCGCCTGTCCTGGCGAACGCGCGCGCTTGATGTGGGTGGGTGCGGGGCTGTGGCATGACACCGATTTCTACACGGCGTTCGAGGCATCGCACCGTGCGGTGTTCGTCTGGTCGATGTATCTGGCCTTCGGCCCCGATGGATACATCCGCTACGGCCTCGACGATCCGATGGCAGCGCTGGCGAGCCGGTCGGCGAGTTTCAATGAATACCTCCACAATCCGCCATGGGCCGCCGAATGGATTGTGCAACAGGCGCGTGACCATCGCATCGACGGTGCGCTCGTGTTCCGTCCCCGCAGTATGAAGTCGGCGGCTACGGGCCGTTTGTTCATTGAGCGCGCGCTTGAAGAAGCTGGTGTTCCTGTGATTCCCATCGAGGCAGATGTCGTCGATCCGCGCGGGTGGGATGCCGCGGCAGCGCGGGCCGCGGTGAGGTCGTTTCTCGATACGAGGGTGCTGTCGTGACGACGAACTCCGTTCGCACTCCGATCACGTGGGCATTGCCCTTCGGCGCGACGCTCGCCGCAATGTTCGCGCTGCAACTGTCGAACCTCGGTTTCTCGCCGCTCCTGCCGTCGATCCAGCAGGAGTTCGGCATGAACTACAAGCAACTCGGCTTGTTCACCGGCATCTATGGCCTGCTGGCTCTCGCGCTCAGCGTGCCGGCGGGCATCAGTGCGAAGCGCTTCGGCGAGAGACGCGTGCTCGGAGCCGGGTTGCTTGGCGTTGCGGCGGGCAGCCTGCTGCTCGGCCAGGCGTGGGACTTCGAGTCCGCACTGGCATTCCGCGGCCTGACGATCTTCGGCTATCGGTTCGCTTTCGTCTGTGTGCTTGTCGCTGTCGCGCTCACGGCCCCGCCGTCGCTTCGCGGCCGGACGATGGGCATTCTCGGCGCGACTTCGGCATTGTCCTCGGTGATTGGCGCGCCGCTTGGCGGCATGCTCGTCGATGGGCTGGGTTGGCGCACCGCGATTCTTGGCTATGCGGCGGTGGCCGTACTTGGTGTTCTGACCTTCTGGGTTTTCTATCGGCCCGTGGTGAGCGAAGAACCCAAGGATGCCGGAATCCATGGGGACGAGGCTGCGTCGCGCCGCACTGCATTTCTTTCTCCCGTGGTCTGGATTCTCGCGCTCATCGTGGGCATGGGAGGCTTCGGACAGTTCACGGTGACCTACTTCGTACCCAGTGTTGCCAAAGCTCTCTACGGCCTCGACGCGAGGTCCGCCGGCGTCATCATCAGCACCGGCTACATGACTGCAATCGTCGCAAACCTCGTGGTCGGATTCCTGACGGACCGCTTCAACAAGCTCGTCGTGCTCGGCGGTGTCTTTATTCTGCTGGCGATGGCATCATCGGCGATGACGATTGACGACCTCACGATATTCCGCGTGTCCACAGCGGCAGTGATCGGCTTCGGCTTTACCGCGGCGAATCAACTTTATGGCTTGGCCGGCAGCGTGATGCCGCGCCGGGAAACGAGCAACGCGATGGGCGTCGTCAGTCTCGGCGCCGGCCTCTTCGGCTACTTCGGACCGCAGATGCTGGGGATTCTTCGGGACTGGACCGGTTCGTTCGCCGCCGGCTTCTATATGGTCGCGATTGCGGACGTCATCACTTTGGGACTGATCGTTTTGCTCTACCGCATGACGGGCGGGCTGCGCATGATCCGAAAGCCGATGGCGAGTGAGCGCACGACAGCGGAGGTTACAACATGAAGCGGGGCTTTGCTGTAGGCGCGGCCTACAGAAGGAGAACACCATGCGTCGCCAAACTCTGACATTCATCGCCGCAGTCGCCGCGCTGACCTTCACCCTCGCGGCACAGACGCCCACGCCTGCACGCGCGACGGGAAACCAGCATCGCCAATACACGTTCGCGCCGACCGGTCAACAGATGCCCTACCGCGTTTTCGTGCCTCCGACGTGGGACGGCAAGACGTCGTTGCCGATCATCCTCATGCTGCACGGCGCAGGCGCAGACGAGAACAGCTACATGAACATGAACGATGGGCTGCTTCCCAAACTCGCCGCGCAGGACGGTTACATCGTGGTAACGCCGCTTGGCTTCACGGCCATGGGAGCCTACGGCAATCCTTTGCGACTTCCCGCCGTATTCGGTGAAACGGCGGCAGCAGCCACGCAACGCGCGGCCGTAACCCCAACACGGCAGCGCGAGTTGAATCTGAGCGAACTCGAGGTGATGACTGCCCTTGAAGTGGTCACCGAGGAATACGGCGCCGATCGGGCGCGGACGTTTCTCGTCGGACACTCCATGGGCAGCGGGGGTGCGTGGCATCTCGCGGCGCGATATCCCGATCGATGGCGTGCCGTTGCTCCGATGTCCGGACCCTTCGTCGATGTCTCCACCTACCCGTTCGATCGCATCAAGAAGTTGCCCATCTTTATGACTGAAGGCACAGGCGCGACGCCATCGCTGGAAGGCAGCCGTGCCATGGCGCGATACATGCGCGAGGGCGGATTCGTATTCGAGTACCTCGAGGTTGACGGCAACCACGGCAGCATGGTCGGCATGGTGTGGCCGAGAGTGTTCGAATTCTTCAATCGCTACAGGTGATCCATGAGACTTAAAACCACAATCCTGCAAATCGCGATGTTCGTCTTCACGTCAGCGACATTCGCGCAAACCCAAACGCCCGACGCGCGAACCGTCTCGCCGGGTCCGTACAGCGTGACCGTGGAGTCGTACCGCACGCTGCCGGCACACACGGCTTACCATCCGTCTGATCTCAACGCGTGGGGAGGGTCAAAACGACTGCCGATCGTGTCGTGGGGAAACGGTGCGTGCGCTCGGAACGGGATGGCGTTTGCCGCCTTTCTGACGCAGATTGCGTCCCACGGCTATCTCGCGATCGCTGTCGGGCCCAAAGTTGTGCCTCCGGGTCCGGCCCCGGAACCGACCATCGATGATCAACTGCTGCTCGATGCGATCGATTGGGCGGGCAGGCAAAACCGAGATCTGTCCAGTCCTTTCTTCAACAAGATCGACACAACGAAGACTGCTGTTATGGGGCAGTCTTGCGGCGGCCTGCAGGCGTTGGCCGTGTCCAACGATCCTCGAATCACGACAACGGTTGTCTGGAACAGCGGCGCGTTGCCTGCGGGATCGACGTCGCCAGCGCTCAAACAGAGTGCAGGAAACAAGAACAGCTTGAACCTCCTGCACGGTCCGGTTGCTTATTTCATCGGCGGGCCGTCGGATGTGGCGTATCCCAATGCGGAAGACGATTTCGCGCGGATCACGAAAGTGCCCGTCTTCAAAGCAAACCTCAACGTCGGCCACGGCGGAACCTATCGGCAGCCCGGCGGAGGCTGGTTCGGCGAAGTCGCCGTCGCATGGCTCGACTATCAACTCAAGGGCAACGCTGACGCCGCGAAGTGGTTCGTCGGATCAGATTGCAGGCTGTGTAAAGAGCCCGTGTGGTCCGTCGAGAAGAAAGGGATGCAGTGAGCCGCGTTAGCGGCGTCAGAATGTAGCCCAGGGCGAAAGCCCTGGGTATAGAGGTTGTTTTGCTGGCGAGCCCCACAGGGGCGAAAGATTGGTCGTGAAATCTTTCGCTCCTACGGAGCTTTCGAATTTTAGGTTCTTTCTGAACCCCACGCTGGCGCGTGGGGCTACGTTCTGCCGCCGCTACGCGGCTTCCAACGGAAAAACGAAAATGAAGAACTCGTTATACAGAATCGTACTTCTCTCAATCGCGTGGACTGGAGCTATGTCTCAGAACTCGACGGGGCGCGGTGCAGTACTCATTCCGCATGAGTCATGGACCTGTGGAATGGCAGACGGCATCCCGAATCCCGAAAGCGGGACTCTGGTCTTTGAAGCGGAAATGAAATTCGAACGCGTCCTCGACGTCGGCAAGACGCAATACGGAAATCGCCAGGTTATCGTCGCGCAGGAAAGTGCCGTCTCCGGGTCGAAACTGTCGGGAACTGTGATGCCGGGAGCGTTGGACTTCGAGTTGGAACTTTCCAACGGCACAATCGAGGTCGAACAAGTCCTCGTGCTCAAGACAAGCGACGGAAAGTATGTCTATGCGCGCAACGCCGGAACCGGCGCGGATTCGAACGATGTTCGCGTCGTGATGGACTTTGAGGCGCCCAATGACGGCTCATTCGCGTGGCTCAACTCCGGCAAGTACGTCGCTCGACGCGTTTTGAACCCGGCGGCGAAGACGTTGACGGTGCGAGTCTACGACGTGTCTGGCGTCACTGTCACGGCGGCCTCCGCAAACAGGATCCGGATCCGCAAGCCGGAAGGCGTTCCAAGTCAGCCCTGGGACTATCGCAGAGCGGACCCATCTGAGAAACAAGGAAACGTCGTGGTCACCGAGACCGTTACACTCAGTCCCAGCCAAACGGTGGGGGCGAGCAAGAGGGGTAACCGAAACATTATTCCGATCACCGGAGGCGAACTCAGCGGGCGTATCACCGGCAAAGTGTTATTTGGCGGCGCGGACTATCAGAGCCGCCCGAACCCTCCAGCAATCGACGCGAGATATCTGTGGCAGACGAGCGACGGCACCATCATCATCGTTCGAAACACCGGATCCGGCACACTCGTTCCGACGTTCGAAGTGCGGACCGATAGCCCTTACGCGTGGCTGAACACAGGCCGTTTTCTAAGCTCCCCGCCTGGCATCAAGCCTGGCGGTGTGGGCATCACGATTTACGAAAGCAACCGATGAACCTGGTCGAAAATTGACATCCGGAGGCACTCCCATGCAATTCACCCACTCGCAAAGACTCACTGGCATCGCGACATTGGCGGTTCTTCTTTTCGCGATCGCGCTCGTACCCGGCGCTGCAGCGCAGGGCGCGGGAAGTGCGGCTGCCACAACCGATCAGATCCGTGCTGTCACTGTGACGCCGAGGGGCGGTCCGCCGTCCGGCCCGCATCCCATCGTTATTGAGCACGATCAGCGCCTCGCGACACACACGATCTACCGTCCGGCTACTCTTGGACCGTCCAAACACCCGGTTCTCGTTTGGGGCAACGGCGCCTGTGTGAAAAATGGGCTGTCATTTCCCGAGTATTTGTCGGAAATCGCGTCCTATGGATTCGTCGTGGTTGCGGATGGCCCGCCGGTGCCGCCCGCACCCCGCGGTGGCGGCGCACAGGCCGGCGCAGCGGGTCCTGCAGCGCCGCCGCGTGGTGCGCAACCGGGAGCGGCGGCTCCGGGAGGTCGAGGTGGCGCCCCGGCATCGATTAACGCCGACGGCACTCCGCTGACAGCAGCGATCGACTGGCTCCAGCGAGAGTCAACCGACTCCACGAGCCGCTTCTATCAAAAAGTGGAAACCTCGCGCGTCGCCGCAATGGGCATGTCCTGCGGCGGCCAGATGGCCTACAACGTATCCGCGGATCCGCGCGTCGCAACGGTCGGCATCTGGAACAGCGGTTTGCTCCAGCCCAACGAGAAGATCTTCGAAGGACTGCATTCCTCTGTGATCATCATCACAGGCGGCGAAAGCGACATCGCATACGCCAACGGCAAGCGAGACTTCGAAACCTTGCCGGCGCGGATTCCGGTGTTTTACGGTGTCTATCCGTCCATCGGCCACGGCGGCACGTACAACGAGGATAACGGTGGAGCGTTCGGAGTAGCGGCGGTCGCGTGGTTGAAATGGCAGTTGCAGAACGACACCACTGAAAAAGGGAAAGGGTATTTCGTCGGCTCGACGTGCGGCCTGTGCTCCAACCCTCAGTGGAAAACCGATTCGCGGTCGCTGCGGTAATGAAAAAAGGAGGAGCACTCTTCTCCTTGTTCGTCGGCCTGGTTGTTGCGGTGGCTGCAACACCAGGCCAGGTTTCTCGACCTGCGACGCAGTGGATCGACTCAGGCGTGCAGTTGGTCTTGTCGCGGGAGATGTCGTTCGAGAACTCGAGCGGCCGTCTTGGAATCCTGAACGCGGAAGGACCTGTCGAGACCAAGGGACACGCTTTCTTTCAGCCGCTCGGGCCGAACGGCAGAGCCTGCGTGACGTGCCACCAGCCTGCGAATGCCATGAGTCTTTCCGTCGATACCATCCGCGAACGGTGGCGCTCGACAAAGGGTAAAGATCCGCTGTTTGCGGCGATCGATGGTTCGGACAATCCAAGCTCCCCGCAGGATCGCGAGTCTTCACATGCCTTGCTGTTGAACCGCGGATTATTTCGCGTGGGTTTGGCTTGGCCGCCGGTTCAAAACCAGACACCGGAGTTCACGGTCGAAATCGTTCGCGATCCAACGGGAGTCAATCGTGATCCGGCCTGGGGGTTGAAGAGCGCCAGGCCTACGATTTCGGTCTTCCGGCGGCCACGGCCCGCGGCCAACTTGAAATACGTTCTGGCGCCGGACAACGGCGTGTTCAACGTCAAACTCGGTGTGCTTCTGGATCGAGACCCGGTCACTGGCAAGCCTGTCAGCATGAACATGATGGCCGATGCGCGCGCAGCGACTCTCGCGATCCAGGCTGAGAGCGCATATCGCGACCATCAGGAAGGCAAAGGGCAACTCCGCCAGGATCAATTGAATCAAATCATCGCCTTCGAGAGTCAGGTCTACGCAGCGCAGATTTTCGACAACGGAGCAAAAGGCCTTGTCGAGACGAACGGTCCAAGTGCGCTGGGACCGCTAAACTTGTTTCGTGAAATGGCGGGCGTGTTGAACAGCCCCGCAAAACCGGTGTTTCTTTCCTTTGACCGGTGGAAAAGCGACACGGAGTTCCGTCAGTCTGTCGCGAGAGGCAACGACATCTTTTTGAATCGCACGTTCTGGGTAAGGGATGTCGCGCATATCAATTCGATTGGCCTCGGAAATCCGGCAAAGCGGAGCTGTGCCGTTTGCCACAATGCCGTTATGTCGGGAATGGATCGAGCCCCGGGCTGGGTCGATCTTGGGACGACAAACTTCCCGACGTGGACTGAGCCCAAAACATGGAATGAGGCAGGCGACTTGCCTGTCTTCAAGCTGACGTGCCGGAGCGAAGCCAAACCTCACCCCTTTCTCGGTCGCGTGATCTACACCAGCGACCCGGGACGCGCATTGATCACCGGGAAATGCGCCGACATTGGAGCCATCACCATGGGTCAGTTCCGCGGATTGGCTGCTCGTGCGCCTTACTTCTCCAATGGTTCGGCAAAGAGTCTGATCGAGCTTGTGGACTATTACGACCGCCGCTTCGACATGCGGCTCACGACACAGGAGAAGGAAGACCTCGTGAACTTCCTGAAAGTGTTATGAAACGCCTGGTGCATATGTTTGCCGTCGCAATCCTGGGGGTAGCTCCGCTTTACGCGCAGCACCTGTCGTTCGTCACCTGCCCGATCGTGCGGGATACAAAAACAGTTCCATGCTGGCTCGCGGAATACAACGGTGAGATCTACTATCTCGGCAATCAGGGTGGCGTCGCACAGGACTTCTATCCTCCGCAACTCAATCATGAAGTATTGGTCGAAGGAACCATCGTCGAAGGCCCGCGTATCTGTGGCGGTGTGCCTTTACGACCGGTGAAGACATCCGTTTTGCTCGAGATCAATCGCGCGTGCAATACGATTCTTCCAGTGGAAGATGGAATCGAGGCTCCTGAACGTGCACCCGGACGCGGCCCCGTTTCATGGGTTCGTTCCGACGGGCCGTCGGACAGCACGCTTTACTTCGACTTCGACAACGACTTCCTTAGCCTGCACACAACCACGGCCGTGCAGCGCATCGCAGAGCAATTCCAGCAGATCAAAGCAGCCACGATTGAAGTACGGGGTTTCCGCGGCTCCTCGAGACTCTCAAACGGAAAGGAGATCGTCGAGCAACCGGGCATCGCTGCGAGCCGGGCCGCCAAAGTTCGCGAGATCCTGGAAGGGCTGGGCGTCCCGAAGGCGTCGCTGAGAGTGATACTTGTTCCCGATGTGCAGCCACCGAACGGAATTGACGATCCGTGGAGCCGGAAAGTCACGCTATCCGTGAAGAAGTGAGGCCATTAGATCGCTTATATCTTGATGAGCAAACCGCCGGGAAAAGAGCCTAAGGCTTCCGTGTGAGCAAGAACCACCTCGAGAGCTCGACGCGAAATTTGAGCGTGCTCACGAGCGATGCTTTCGGCACGGGCGCCCTGTCGCTTCGCGATGGCGTCGATGATTTGAAGATGCTGGTCTCGCGCGACGATAAAGATTTCCAGCGATTCTGGAAACTTCGTCTGCAGTGAAACCAGGGCATCGCGCGAAGCCAACGGCACGGAAAGCAAGCGATCCAAGACGCCCTTCAAAGTTTCATTTCTGGCAAGTCGGAGTATTTCCCCATGGAATTTGTCGTTGATTTGAAGGTACCTCGGAAATGTTTCGATTGTGGGTTCACCGACGGCGTCCAGTTCTTCCTGGCAGCGTCGGAGAGCGTCGAGTTCGCGTTCGTCCACTAAACGTTCGGCCGCGAGCCGCGCAGCGCCACCCTCGAGGAGTCCGCGAACTTCGATACCGTTCCACACGTCATCAAGCGTGAACTTTCGGACAATAAATCCACCCGTGGGGTAGGGTTCCAATAGTCCTTCGTGGGCGAGCCGCTCTAAGGCCAACCGAATGGGGGTTCGTGAAACTCCTATCCGGGCCGCCAATGGGGCTTCGGATATACGGTCCCCGGGACTGAACTCACCTGCGAGGACCATCTCGCGTAAGCGCAGAATGGTACGCGCCAGCTGTGAATCCGCATCTGAACCCCTGAAACTTACGTTTTCACTCTCATTCATCGGAACGCAGCTTATGCAAGGGTGGATACAGGTGTCAATCGCCTCAATGGACGACAAACGGCATACCAATAGTTAAAATCGGCATGCCGAAATGATATTGACATTGCCTTTTTATTGGACTTAAGCTCCGCAAATTCCAATTTGGCATTCCGTTTAGGTTGTTGCTACGAATTGTGGCATGCCGTGGACATGGAAGGGAGAGATTCAAATGAAGCGGTTCCAGGTATGCGGAACGTTGTTACTCGCCTCTACATTATTCTTCTCGCAGCTCTACGGTCAGTCGACGAATGGCTCAATCGGCGGAACGATCGAGGACGCCACGCAGGCGCTTTTGCCCGGTGTGATGGTTACCGCCACCAACGTCGACACGGGCGTCGTTTTAACCTCTTTAACCAATGAAACCGGGACGTATAGCTTTCCCAATCTTCCGCCCGGACGATATAAGGTCACTGCCGAGCTTCCTTCGTTCCAGACCGAAACGAAAATCAATGTCGAGATCGGTAACGGCCAACAGCTTCGCTTGAACTTTGTACTGAAAGTCGCGGGAACGCAGCAGTCGGTGGAAGTAACTGTTGCCACCGACTCATTAATTGCGACTTCCAGCGCATCCGTTGCCGGAGTACTGAACGAGCAGCGGGTTCGTGAACTTCCGATTGTGGGCAACAACGTCATGGATCTGTTTTCGACTCAGCCGGGCTTCGTGTCGGGATTCAGTGGGACTGCAGGGCAGTCGCGCTCGGAAGCGAGCTACGAGAGCTCGATCAGCGGACTAAACGTGATGGGCGCCGTCAATGTGACGCGCGATGGAATCAACAACAGCGCAGCGGCAAATTCAAACCTGGCCGGCTTTCAGGCGGCTACGGTCTTGAATCCTGACATGGTTGGAGAACTGCGCGTGATTATTTCGCCAGTCGATGCGGAGATGGGACGAGGGAACGCCCAGATGCAGGTCCTCACCCGTTCGGGAACCAATACGCATCGAGGCAGCGCCGTTTGGACTGTCCAGAACTCCGCGTTGAACTCGAAAACGTGGCAACAGAACACCACCGGAATTCCTCCCAGCGCTCAGCCGGGCTGGTTCAATACGCATCAATATACGCTTAGTTATGGTGGTCCGATTAAGAAGAACAAGACGTTCTTCTTTGTGTTGTGGGACCAGGTGCTCAACTGGCAGCGTTCCAATGTCGTGTCCACGGTACTGAGTCCCTGCGCGCGCAACGGCATCTTCCGATTCTTTGACAACGTCATCAACGGCAATGCCTCAATTCCGAACAGCTCCACTCAGGCACGGTCTGTCGACGCGACCGGGAATCCGGTGTCGAATCTCGGTCCGCTCCGCTACGCCAGCGTGTTTGGACCATTGCCCGCAAACTTGCCCGCCGCTAATGCGGACTGTTCCAATATTGCTGGCCTTGTAACGCGTGGCACGCCTTGGGATCCGAACCGTACCGATTTCGATTCGACCGGTTACGTTAAAAGGCTGGTGAACCCGGACTTCATGCCTGCCCCGAATCGCTGGGATGTGGGTGATGGTTTGAATACGGCCGGCTTCACCTGGGTTCGCAACGTTCGCGGGAATGGCGACTTGGGCGGTGTGTCCTTTCAGGGGACGGACCAGCTGAATCGCCGGCAGATCAACGGAAAGATCGATCACAACTTCAACACGCGGCACAAGGTGGCCTTAGGTTACACCTACGAATACACGTACAGCGAAGGCCAGAACGTTCAATTAGGATTGCCGGCATATCCGAATAGCGCTCCAGCGTCGAAAGCATATCGACGTCCGCAAGTATTCACGGCAAACTTCACCTCGACATTGACGCCGAACATGGTAAACGAAGCGCGAATCGGATTGCGTCGCACTGCAAATGAGTCGGCGGCTCAAACAAGCGACAGTCTCAAAGACTTCTTCTTTGATGTGAACGGCTATGCCGTTCTTCCCAGACTCGGTTCCGGCACCGCTCTCAGCGCGACCAGCGCGATGCCGTTTCAGAACGCCGTCTTCAACTACTTCACGCCGTCCCAAAACGCAGCGCCCTTCTGGACCTATGGCGATACGTTGAGCTGGAGCAAAGGAAAACACGCGTTCAAATTTGGCGGCGAAACTCGACGAAACAGTCTGACCATCTGGGACAACGGCGAAGGTTCCAATGCCAATCCGATGGCGACGGGACGGACCGAGACGGACACGTTGTTCGCTCAGGCCAGCGGCATTGCGAGTAACACACCGTTCATGTCGGGCGTCTCCACAGTCCTGGCCGGCGCCGCGACAACCGGCAACGTTCTCGCCATGCGCCAATTGCTGAGTTTCCTTTCCGGGTCGATTGGCAACGTCACACAAAACTTCTATCTGAATTCATCACAGGACCTGAAGTGGTCGGATATCAAGAACTCGCCCTCCCGGCAGCGGACGACGCGGCAGAACGAGTACAGTTTTTTTGCGAAGGACGATTGGAAAGTTCGACGAAATCTGACGCTCAATCTCGGCGTCCGTTGGGATTACTACGGAGTTCCGTGGGAAGCGAACGGCATGACTGCGGGCCTCGTCGGCGGGGGCGGTGCGGCGTTTGGGTATTCCGGACGATCGTTTAACGACTGGATGACTCCGGGCCAGCGCGGTGATCTGACGAGTTTCGAATTCATCGGTCCGAATTCACCGCATGCAGGCAAAACCCTTTTTCCGAAGGATTGGAACAATATCGGGCCGGCTATCGGGTTTGCATGGCAGTTGCCCTGGTTCGGCGAGGGCAAGACGGCCGTGCGCGGTGGATACCAGATAACGTATCAGACACGAACAACGCTGGGCGCAGCCGCAGTGCCTGAGCCCGCAACAACGAGTTGGAGCGGAACACTGTCGGATAATGCCGGCAGACCGGCATATCTGGATCTCGCCAGATTGCAGACTTCCGGTTCGTCGCTGATTCCTGTGTTCATCCCAGTATCTCCCGATCGTCCTTTGCAGCCCGTCCCGCTCACGCGCAGCCAGGCGTTGACGGTTTTCGATCCGAATCTGGTGACACCTTACGTTCAGAATCTGACCCTCTCCGTCACGCGGTCTCTATCCGCCAACGTGACTCTGGACGTACGCTATGTCGGCACGCTGGCGCGAAAGCAGTTCTACGGCACGCTTTTCAATCTCAACATTCCAAACTTCCGCAGCAACGGTTTGAAGGAAGCATTTGACGTCGTCCGGGCCGGCGGCGAGTCCGATCTTTTGAACAACGTTTTAAGAGGCCAGACCGTTGGTGGACAAGCATTCAACGGTACGAACGCCGGCGCGCAGATGCGCTCGAGTACGACCTTCGCCAACAATCTGGCCAACGGCAACTATGTCGGATTGGCGAACTCTTTGAACACGCTTTCAACCAGCGCGTGCAGCGCGAACTCTTCCGTCGTCGGTCAGGCGGGAAGCGTGCTCCGATGCAACGGATTTCCGGAGAATTTCATTGCCGCAAATCCGCAGTTCAGCAACGTCACCTACAACACCAATCTCGGCAGCAACAACTACCACTCGATGCAAGCGCAGATCAGCATACGGCCTACCGCCGGCGTTGGCTTCCAGGCGACATACACCTGGAGCAAGAATCTGGGGATCCAGAATTGCTGCTCAGGTCCCGCAAACGGCGGGCAGTCCGGAAACTACGTTGGCTTGACCGATCCCCTGGACCGCAAGCTGGACTACGCGCTGACCGGAGACGATCGTACTCACGTTTTGCAGACGAACGGCTCGTTCGATCTACCCATTGGACCGAACAAACGGCTCTTCAAAAACTCCTCGGGGCTGGCCGCTCGGGTAACTGAGGGCTGGAGGCTCGGCTGGATTTTCAATCTGGTGAGCGGTCCGGCGCTGGATATTCAAGCTGCCAATATGCTCTATGCCAACGGCGTACCAGATATCGTCGGCCCATTCCCGTTTGATAAAGCCGGCGTGCTTTGGGGACAGGACGCCGGCACATACACCGGCGGAAATTATTTTCCCGCCGACGCGTTCCGCATTGCCAAAGATCCGCAATGCACGAACACAAGCATCGTCGCGACAAGCCTCGTGGCCAACTGCAATCTGGGGGCGATATACGACGCAAATACCGGACAGGCTCTGCTCGTCCACCCGCTGCCGGGCAAACGAGGCACCCTGGGTCGGCGTGTGCTCCGCGGAGTGACTGTGCCTACATTCGACATGAACGTGTCCAAATCATTCCGAATCCGGGAAACGAAGACTGTCCAGTTGCGAATCGATGCCAGCAACGTGCTCAACCATCCGGTTCCGAATACTCCGCAGCTGAGCCTGGCGCCCTCGGCGGCGACCAACGCGCTGAACACCAGCTTCGGCCAGATTTTGAACGCGACGGGTTTTTCTACGATAGGCGCGAAGACGGGTTATCGGAAGGTTCAGGCTGTGCTTCGGTTCAACTTTTAGGATGTCGTTGTTGGTGAAAACTCTCAAGGGACTCGTTCTTTTTACAGCTACGCTCTTCGCTTTCGCACCGTGGTTTCACGCCGCTTTCTCGCAGACGGTTCAACCGGCCATCGTGATCATCGATGGCGGCGTATTGATCGACGGCAACGGCGGTCCTCCCGTTCGTGACGTTCAGATTGTAATTCGAGGCAATCGCATCGCGGGTATCGGACGAAAGGGACAGAACGCTCAGCCCAACGCCCAAGTCATCAACGCGAACGGCAAGTTCATTGTGCCCGGGCTCTGGGATGCGCTCGACAACTTCGTCTGGAATCAAGGCGAGATCCTGCTCAATAACGGCGTCACAGCCTTCATCGGCATCGGCGACATGGGTGAAGTTGGCGTCGCTTACACCGAAGGCGTCAAACGTGGCAAGATCCGCGGCCCGCGGCCATTCGATTGGCCGGTTCACTTCGTGGGCGCCGGCGCCGCCGTGCCCGGCGCTGGAAACCGCACGGGTTTGGAATCTCCGTTCCAATCTCCCCACGCGCTGAACACTCCCGAAGAGGCGCGTGAATGGGTGAAGCGCCTGTTGGATTTGGGATCAGCCGGCGTCTCGTTTCAAAACGGCGCTGTAACGCCGGAAATATTCAGGGCTGCGGTCGAAACGGCGAACGCCGCAGGCAAGCCTGTCGGGATTCGTGCCGGAGGCGTCCGAGGCACCATAGGAGTTCGCGAGGCTGCGGCAACGGGCGCGGCATTCATTCCGCGATCGAATGGAGTAGCCGCTGCCGTGACCTCAGCAGCCGAAGGCGCGAACGAACTTCAGCAGTGGGCCGAAATGGATGAGGCAAAAGCAAAAGATCTCATCCGGATTCTCGTGGAAAGAAAGACGGCGCTCGTGCCTGCTTTCATTCAAAAAGCTCCCGGACTTCCCGCAGGCTGGAGCAGGTTCGAATTGCAGGCTCGCCGCATGTTTTCCGATCCGGCCCTCATGGCTTATTACCCGCAGGCTCGCGCTCAGGCGTTGATGGCCAATTATGTCGATCCGCCAAACGCGCGGCCGAATGCGATTGCGGTCGCCTCGAAGGGATATCAAAACGCTCTACGCTTCCATCGCATGTTGGTCGAAGCCGGCGGACGCGTGTTGATCGGGACCGACGGCGGCAACTTTTCTTTGCCGGGGCTCGGAGTTCATCACGAATTGCAAGTCTTCAGCGAAGACATGAAATTGCCTGCGATGCAGATCCTGCAGGCCGCGACAAGATGGCCGGCGGAAACTATGCGCGTGGATAAGGAAACCGGTACCGTCGAAGTCGGGAAATTCGCGGACTTACTCATCGTTGATGAAGACCCTCTGGCGAACATCGCAAATCTGCAAAAGATTGCTTTCGTCATCGCAGACGGAAACGTACAACCCAGAGATTTTCAGCCGTGGTATTGGAGCCCGTTCGGTGGCGAAGGGCCAATCACGATTCCCGTCGTGGACGATCTGGACTGGGCTGTAATGCTTCGGGGCCAGCGTGGGGCGCGAGGGGCAGGCGGACGGGGCGGCGGCGTCGGACGCCCGCAACCCACCATCGAAACAATCGACTCGGGCCGCCGCGATTACCCGGATCCGGACTTCTCGAAAACCGTGGTTAAAGAAGGCAGCCCAACGTTGCAAATCAAACTCACCGGTGTTGGCTATTTTCAGAGATCGGTGGTTTACTTCAACAACATTCCCGTCCCCACTCGATTGGTCAATGCCAATGAACTGCAGGCGCAGGTCGACGAAAGTCTGCTGCGAGCTCCGGGTCGCTATGCGCTCGTCGTCAGAAACGCCGGCGCCGCCGACCCGCAGAAACTCGGCGACGGCTCGTCGAACCGTGCCTGGCTGATTGTGGGGTACAGATGATGCCGAAGGAGGGTCTGTGACCAGGACATTCATCATTGGACTTCAGTGTCTGATACTTTCGACCGCCGTCTCACTCTACGCACAACGCGGAGGCGCGCCTCAAGCGCCGCGACCGGATAACGCCAAGTCGCTCGAGCACATCAATGCGGCAAAAAAGCTTGCGGCTGACGATTCGTTTCTCGCCAATCCCAACAACTTCTTCTGCGTTGCAGGGAATGCGCGCGCGCAAAACAACAATGCGCCGGATCTCGAACCGGTGAAACTTTTCGACAATGTGTATGCGGTCGGCAATTCGGAGACGGCAGTTTATGCGCTTACGTCATCCGAAGGGATCGTGCTGCTGGATGCCGGATTTGAGAACAAGGCCGAATTGCTTGTTCAGCAGATCCAGAAACTCGGCCTGGATCCAGCTCGCGTGAAATACATTCTATTGGGTCATGGTCACGCCGATCACTTCGGCGGTTCAAAATACTTTCAAGACAAGTACGGAACGAAGATCGCAACGACCGCCGCCGATTGGGATTTGATCAATGCTCCGGCTCGAGGCGGCGGAGCAGGAGGAGCGAAACCGGCCAGGGATGTTGTGCTTGCCGAGGGGCAACCGTTCAAATTCGGCGATCTCACCATCACGCCGATCGAAATTCCCGGTCACACGCCCGGTTCGCTCGCCTTCATTTTCCCCGTGAAAGACAAAGGCCAGACGCGTATGGCGGGATTGTTCGGCGGCACAGTGCTGACGACGGGCATTCTGACAACGGATGCTTTGAAACAGTACACCCAATCCATCGCGCACTACCTCGGGGCTGCGAAGAACATGAACGTCGAAGTCGAGTTGCAGAACCATCCGATCTTCGATGGGATGACGGACAAGCTCGCAAAGTTGAAAAGCGCAAAAGCCTCAGATCCAAACCCGTTCGTCATCGGAAACGATCGATATCTCAAGATGTGGAACATCGTTTCCGAATGCATTCAGGCCGAAATCGCGCGCCGCGAGGGCTCGAATTGAAAGGATTAAAAGGAGAACTAATGAAGCGGACAGTGCTTGTGTTCCTGTTATTGATTGCGACCGGCACTGCATTTGGTCAAGGTCGCGGCGGAGGAGGACGCGGCGCCCCTCCGACAGGAAAATCGGCGGCTCCATTCGATCCGACAGGTTACTGGGTTTCCATCGTCGGCGAGGATTGGCGGTGGCGCATGTTTCCGAACAAGGGAGACTACGGCGCGGCCCCTTTGAATGCAGAGGCGCGCAAGATTGCGGATTCGTGGGATGGGGCGAAGGACGCCTCAGCAGGCGAACAGTGCAAAGGCTATGCGGCTCCCGTTGTGATGCGAGTCCCGGGCCGGCTGCATGTGACCTGGCAGGATGACCAGACACTCAAAATTGAAACGGATGCAGGACAGCAAACACGCCTGTTCCATTTCGCTAATCTGCCTCAGGTTCAGGGCGAAGGATGGCAAGGCGTCTCCAAAGCGGAGTGGGATTTCGGCAATGCCGGCGCGGGCGGCTTTTTCGGAGGCGGACCAGCGGGCCCACGCCCCGGTTCGTTGAAAGTGGTTACGACAAAAATGCGGCCCGGTTATGTGACGCGCAATGGCGCGCCGTATAGCGGCAACGCGACTCTGACGGAGTACTACGACCTCATCAAAGAACGCAACGGCGTGGAGTACCTGGTCCTAACTTCAATGGTTGATGATCCTGCTTATCTGACGCAGCCGATGTGGACCTCCGTGCATTTCAAGAAACAAAGCAATGCCACAGGTTGGAACCCCGTTTCTTGCGGGGGAAAGTAGGCGGCCATGAAAAAAATTGCAGTGATCTTCGGAGTACTTCTTGCGGCGGGTCCCGCCATCGTTGCTCAAATTCCCTCACCAGGTTTCGGACCCGGCCAGGCGCCTGGGCTTGGGCCGCTTGTGAACGGAACCGATTTCTCCGGAACATGGCGTCCCAATCAACTCGTCACGGATTCGCAAACTGCAGCCGGCGACCTTGCTGATTTTGGCGGCATTCCGTTCACCGATGCAGCGCGGCTGTATGCGCTTGCATGGCCGGCATCACGGCAGACCGTGAAGCAGCATCAATGTATGGGCTACGTCACGCCATACTTCTGGTATGCGCCGGGTAACTACCGGATTTGGGAAGAACGCGATCCGTTTACCCAGCGCCTGACGGCGTGGCGCTTCTTTGGCCAAATCGCACAGGGCGACCGGACTGTCTACATGGATGGCCGGCCGCATCCGCCGGCTTATGCGCCGCACACCTTCGCAGGATTTTCGACGGGGCAGTACCAAGGCAACGTCTTGACGGTCACTACAACGCACCTCAAACGCGGATGGATCAAAGCGAACGGCGTTCCTCAAAGCGACGCGGCGACAGTCCGCGAACATTACATCCGTCATGGCGACGTCGTCACGGTGCTGGCTGTCATTGACGATCCGGTCTACTTGAGTGAACCGCTGAGCAAAGCGTCCATGCTCGTCAGACAAGCAAAGGATCCGGATGCCTGGCTGTACGCCTGTGACGACAGCGAGCAAATTCAAGGTCGCAAGAATGACGTTGTCCCGAGTCACTTATTCGGCCAAAACCCCTACGTTCGCGAGTACGCCGATCGCCGAAAAGTCCCGTTACTAGCCGCAATGGGCGGTGCGGAGACAATGTATCCGGAACTGGCGAACAAAGTCAGCGATGCGGCTGCGGCGGAAGCCCTCGTGAAAACTAGAATGACGCCCTCGGGTCCGGCGATCGCCAGTCGTGCTCCTGACCCGATGCCCAATGACGGACAGATTCATACACTGCATGTCGCCGGAAGCGTCTATATGCTCACTGGGGACGGGGCCAATATTGCGGTGCAGGTTGGACCGCAAGGGGCGTTTGTCGTCGATACGGGAGCCGGTAAGTTATCCGAAAAGGTCATCGAAGCGATTGGAAAGCTCAGTTCGAAGCCGATCCAGTTCATCATCAACACCAGCTTCCATCCCGATCATACCGGCGGCAACGCTAAACTGCAGGCCGTAGGCGCCGATCCAAGTCTGACCGGTTCGTTTTTTTCACTTCAGTTCGCAGACGCCGGGCAAGGCGCCACCATCATCGGACATCTCAATACGCAGGTGCGGATGCAAGATCACAAGCTCTCGCCGGCGCCGAGCGACACCTTTCTAGAAGACCGTCGGCGGAAATATCACAACGGCGAAGCTGTCGAAATCTTTCCGCAGCGGTTTGCTGTCACCGACGGGGACAGCATTGTTCATTTTCGGCGTTCCGATGTGATCGTCACGGGCGACATCTTCACGACGACACAGTATCCGTTCATCGACGTGAAAAACGGTGGAAGCCTGCAGGGCGAGATTCAATCGCTCAATTTCGTCCTGGATCGAACTGTCTACATCCACGATGAAGACGGCGGCACGATGATTATTCCTGGACATGGCCGCGCCACTGACGAATGGGAAGTCGCCGAGTATCGGGACATGCTGGTCATCATTCGCGACCGCATACAGTCGATGATTCGGTCCGGTGCGACGCTGCAGCAGGTTTTGACAGCCAGACCCACGGCGGATTATGACCCTCGCTTTGGCGCAACCAGCGGGGCGTGGACGACGGACATGTTCGTTGAGGCGGTTTATACGAGCTTGAAGAACGCGCCAAAGATCGATGCGAAATAGAACCAGGAGAATGTTATGAAACGTACGCTACTGCTTGTCGCGCTTGCCGCTTCCCTTTTCGCCGGTACGTTGTATGCGCATCACTCATTCAGCGCCACATATGACACGTCAAAGACCGTGATGATCGAAGGAAAGGTCACTCAGTTTCTCCTTCGCAATCCGCACTCATTTCTTCATATCGCCGTCACCGGAAAAGACGGAAAAGAAGAGGCTTGGAATATCGAGTGGGCCGCCGCCGGTCAATTGGGCGGCGCGGGCGTCACTCGCGAATCGTTGAAAGTGGGCGATCCGGTCGCCATTACCGGGAACCCGGCTCGCGACCCTGCGGATCAACGCCTTCGAATGGTGACGGTGAAACGGACGTCCGATGGATTTAATTGGGGATTTCGACAAGGTCAAACGGTCGACTGATAAAGATGTCGCTTTTCGAGATTTGCCAGGCTCTTGAGCAAACCACGATCAGCTCGATCGTCCGCGATTCGGCGTTTCCGTATGTCGAGGGTGCGCACGTGTTGGGCTTGTCTTTATCCATCGGAACCGTGATGTGGTTCGATCTGCGACTCCTTGGTGCAGCCATGCGAACCCGTCCGGTTTCGGAAGTCTTTCAAGACCTGAAGGCGTGGATGTTCGCCGGTTTCACCATCATGTTTTTGACAGGTGGGTTGCTGTTCTCGGCACATGCAACGAAAGTTTATGCCAACGGCTATTTTCGAGTGAAGCTGGCGTTACTGATCCTGGCCGGCGTGAACGCTGCGATTTATCAGGTAACGATCGACCGCCGGCGATCGGAGTGGGACAAGGCTTTAGTACCGCCGCTCGCGGCGCAAGCGGCGGGCTTGCTTTCGTTGCTGCTGTGGTTCTCTGTCGTCGCCGCAGGTCGCATTTTCGCGTATCACTTGTAGAGATGATCTGGGAATTGCTTCAACCATTTGTGGAGTGGATCGGGAATACAGCGTTCGGGCAGTGGCTCGGCCAATCCACGGATCGCATTGCATGGCTGTTCGTGATGCATTTGTTCGGCTTAACCCTGTTGCTGGGCACGACGATCGTCCTGAGTATCCGCCTTCTCGGACTTGGTTTACTCAAGCAACAGCTTGCACAGCTGTCTCGCGACGTCGCCATTCTGCGGACTACTGGTCTTGTACTCATGCTGATCAGTGGCGCTCTTATTTTTACAGGCGGAGCGGTCAGTTACTTCGAGGGGCAGTGGTTCCGGCAGAAGATGATGCTGCTGCTCATCGCTCTACTTTTCAACTTTACGTTATTCCGCAAAGTCACCAACGCCGAAGAAGGACGTTACAGTCCGACGTTGAACCGCATCACGGCAGTGCTTGCGCTCCTGCTTTGGTTCAGCGTCGGTATATCGGGACGCGCAATCGCCTTTTTTTAGGAGAAACGAATGCACACCAAACTCTCGATCATCATTGGTATCGCCGCAGTGTTGTGCGCGGCTACCGTTTTTGCACACCACGGAACGTCCATTTCATATGAGATGGACAAAACGATAAACGTGACGGGCGTTGTTACGGAGTTCGATTTCAGTTTTCCCCACCCGTCGCTTTACTTCGACGTGAAGGATGAAAAGGGACAAGTCGTGAAGTGGGGCGCCGAGTTTCTTCCCACGCCGCCCGTAATGCGAAATCTCGGATGGAGTAAGATCACCATCAAGTCGGGCGACACTGTCGTGCTTGGCTGCCATCCTTCGAAGTCGAAGAAGCCTGTGTGCGCCGTCCAAAGCATCACCCTAAATGGAAAAGCGATGCCATTGGGTGGAGGGCCGGGCGCTCCGGCCGGTGGTCAGCGCGGTCAACGACAATAGGAGGAGAAACATGATGCGCATAAGCTCACTCGCTGCCGCGTTGCTGTTTTCATCAACGTTGTTCGCGCAAAATGCAAAGCCCTTCGATGCGCGCGACCTCACTGGGAAGTGGGTTCGTACGTCGGCCAATCAGGGCTTCAGCAACGTGCCGGAAACCGGTCGAGGTAACTTCCCGGAAGCGCCGTTCACTCCTGCCGGAAAAGAGGCGTATCTGCAGAATTTTCCCGGTTACGGTCCGAGAGCGGATGCAGTTCGGCGCAACGATCCGATGGGTACCTGCGATCCGTTAGGCGTACCGCGAAACGTGAACGCTGAAGTCGTCTCCTCGCATAACTGGTGGGAAATCACGCAAGCTCGGGATCGCATCATTCAGTTTTTCGAATGGCATCACGAATATCGTGTCATCTATACAGACGGGCGAAAGCTGCCCGAACTGACCCCCGATCTCGACCGGAAGTGGAACGGTTACTCCGTCGGCCGATGGGAAGCAGACACGTTCGTCGTGGAGTCCGTCGGCTTCGATGAAAGGACCTGGCTCGATAAGTTCGGTTATCCGCACACCGACGAAATGCGCTTGCAGGAACGCTATCGCCGAGTCGATGCCGATACTCTCGAACTCACGATGGTCCTTACCGATCCTCAGTACTACACGAAACCGTGGGAAAGCGATCGCAAGGTTTTCAAACTGAATGCGCTGCAGTTCGAAAAGCCCTGGGACGAACAGATCTACTGCGTGCCTTCAGAAGAATCCAAATTCAATCGGTTGATTCGCGATCCTGCCAGCGGCAGATAGGAGAGTCCAACGTGAAACCGAATCTCTGTGTGCTTTTGTTTTCGCTTTTCGCCGCCGTACTGCTGCCCGCCGGACGGGCGGTCGCTCATCACTCGTTCGCCGCTGAGTTCGACTTCGAGAAACCGGTAACGCTCCAGGGCGTCGTCGTGAAGTGGGAGATGATCAACCCGCACGGTTGGATCACCGTCGATGTCGCCGGGCCGGCCGGCGAGAAAGTCCGGTGGATGGTCGAGACCTCGAATCCCAACGGCCTGATGCGGCTTGGGTGGACAAAGAATACGCTGAAAGCGGGAGACCCGATCACCATCGAGGCGTACAGGGCCAAGGACGGGTCGAACACAGCTAACGCTGCGCGGGTGACTCTGGCGGACGGGCGTCGCGTGTTTGCGGGTTCTGCAACGACTCCGCAGGAAAAGTGAGGAGACGATGAAGGCTGTTCCGACCCCTTACGGCTTCGCCGTGGCGGCAGTTGTGTGCGTCCTGCTAAGCGCCGGCGCTTCCCGTACGCTGACTGCACAGGTGACGCAAGGTCCATCGAACTCGCCCAACAAAACCCTCCCTAGACTTCCCAACGGACGCCCAGATCTTCAGGGTCTGTGGCTGAAGAGTGCCGGCGGCTTTCAAGGCCTATTCATCGGTTCGCTGGATGGAACAAATTTCGCCGCAGGTGGTGCGAGGGGCGGCGGCCGAGGAACCGGCGGCGCTCGAGGCGGCCCAGCGCCAAGCCGGTACGAATACACGCCCGAAGCCGAAGCCGAAAGGAACTACCGTCGGCGAAACCTGTACCTTGATCCCGAGGCCCGTTGCCATCTTCCTGGGGTTCCGCGCGCCCTCGATCAGCCCGCCGGGCTTTATCCGGTGCAGATCATCCAGGACGAAAAATACGTGGCGCTGCTCCACGAAGCCATGCACGACGTACGCATCATTCCCACGGACAACAGCCCACATCCGAAAAATTATTGGGCGTGGGATGGAGACTCACGCGGCCGCTGGGAAGGCGACACATTCGTCGTGGATGTGAGCAACTTCAACGGCCGCGCCTGGCTGGACATGGAGGGGAATTTCGTCGACGAGAACGAACACGTCCTGGAGCGCTTCACGCTGATTGATCCCGACACTATCCTTTACGAAGCCACGATCACCGACCCGACGGTCTTTGTGAAACCGGTCGAGATGCGCTTCACGCTGAAACGAGTACCCGCGGACCAGCAGATTCTTGAATACAGCTGTCTCGAGGGCGAGCGAAGCCTGCAGAATTACACCGAAGAGGATGGCGGCAAGAAGGTGAGGGTGAAATGAAAAACCGTTTCTTGATGGCTGCGCCCTATCGGGCTTGCACTCGCTCCGCTCGTGTATTGCGACAGGCTTTCTGTTCGATCGTGGCCGCCGGCATCGTCGCAGCATTCGTGCTTACCGGCGGCGCCCAAACCCAGAAGCCGTTCACACCGGCCCGCTTGTGGGACGGCAAGACGCCGGATTTTCGAGGCATCTGGCAGGTGCGTGACACGGCCTACGTGAATATCGAAGGTCATCCTGGAGAAAGGGGCATCGCTGCCGCCAGGAGCATCATCGTCGATCCGGCTGATGGGAAAATTCCGTACAAGCCGCAGGCGCTTGCACAGCGACAAGAGAACTATAGAAATCGAGCGACTGCCGATCCCTCTAGTAAGTGCTATCAAGCCGGTGTTCCCCGCGCGACCTATGTTCCGACTCCACTGCAGATTCTTCAGAGCCCCGGAAACTTTGCGATCGTCTACCAGGACAATCACGCGTTCCGCGTTTTTCACCCGGACACTCGGCCGCACTTCGACGCGACCGACTGGTGGATGGGCGATACCCGTTATCGATGGCAAGGAGACACCCTGGTTGCCGATGTTGTTGCTCTGACCGATCAGCTTTGGCTGGACCAGGCCGGAAACTTTCACAGCACTGAATTCCACGTCGTGGAACGCTACCGCATGACCGGCGTCGATACCATCGAGTACGAAGCACGGACTGAAGACCCCGTCGTCTACACAAAACCCTGGACACTCCGCACCATTCTTTATCGCGTTACGCAACCGGGAGCGCGGATCATTGAAGACGAATGCCTCGAGGACGCGAACGGCGTGCGTCATCACATCTCCCCATCTGATCCGAAGAATTTGTTGAAGTCCGACTATTCCCGCTGGAAGAAACCAGCACAGAAGTAGCCTATGAAAAAGACATTCTTGCTGACACCGCTGTTGATAACTGCCGTTGTCGCGTTGACGGTCTATGCCGCCGCTCAACAGCAAACGCAAGCGGGCGTGCGCCTGATTGCCGGCGCCGCCGAGGCTCTCGGCGGAAGAGAGCGCATCCTTGCAGTAAAGACGATCTTACTCGAGGGGTATGGAGAAACAGCCTACATGAATGGAGGCGGAAATATCTCGGCTTCACCCGATGCACCGCAAAAATGGGTCCGCATACCGGAATACCAAAAGACGGTGGATCTCGAACATCGACGCATGCGCGTGCGGCAGCGTAATCATCAGAACTTTGTCTTTGCTTCCGCGGCAGGGTACCTCGGCGCAGCTAATCCCAATACCGTCTACCTTGATGGACAGATAGCGTACAACGTCGGCGCCAACGGCCGCGCCGTTCGCGGGACGGAAGCTGCGGCACGAGCTCGCCGGATGGACATGTTGAACAATCCTGTGACGATTGTGCGCATCGCCCTGGATCCATCGACGAAATTGAGCAACGTCCGTACTCAAGGAAACGTGCAACTCGTCGATGTCGTGACGGCCTGGGAAGACCGGCTGACTCTTGCAATCGATGTCGCATCCCGCCTGCCTGCCTGGATCAGCTGGATGCAGCGCGACGAAAACCTCGGAGATGTCACGTTGCGAACAACGTATACAGGTTACTTGCCCGTCAAAGGAATTCGGCTGCCGATGGGTTACAACACCACGATGGACTTCCGGAATGTAACGGCCAACAAGATCTATGTGGATAAATACGCTGTCGACGAGCCGATCGATGATCTCGCGGCGCCGGCTGATGTGCGCACTGCACCGGCGCCGGCGCCAGCCCCACCTGCCCCGCCCGTGCCGCAAGTCACGCCTGTGGCGAAAGGCGTGTGGCTGCTTCATGCGGCAGGAGGAGGCGGCGGCGCAAACTCAATCCTGTTCGAATTCGCTGACCACCTGACGATGTTCGAAGCGCCTTCAAGTCAGGCGTGGGCTAAAGCGCTGATGGAGCGGGCGCGCGGTACGGTTCCAGGTAAACCGCTCACGGAAGTGATCATTTCCCATCATCACTTCGATCACACCGGCGGAATCCGTCAGGCGATGGCGGAAGGTCTGACCCTCATCGCGCATAAAGGAAACGAAGGGTTGTTCCGCGAAATCGCCGCCCGCAAAGGGACTATCGGCCCGGATGCTATTGGTGGGAATTTAAAACCACTGAAGTTCAAAGCCGTGGATGAACAAATGGTCCTCAAAGATAGCGCCATGGAGGTGCATGTCTATCACGCTGTTTCACAAAGTCATATGGCCGAAGGCGTGTTTGCTTATGTTCCGCGCGACAAGCTGCTTGTGCAGGGCGACTTTTTCGATGTTGGTTGGGAGATCTACTGGTGGCAGAACACGTATCTCGACAACATCAGGCACTGGAAGCTGCAAGTGGACACCGATGTCCCCGTGCACGGACGTGTATTGCCTTTGACGCAGGTCCTTCAAGACATCCAGCGTATGACAAAAGCGGCGCAGGAACTTTGCGATCGGACGAAAGCGGTTGGAGTATTTACGCCCGGTTGTCCGGTCAAAACACCCGCTCCATAGCACCACCCTTCGTCGCGCATATCGGCGGTTGTCGTTAAGCGGCGGCGACAGTACAATGCGTGGTTTTTATGGAAGTTCAATGACCAATTCTCCAGTACTCATCGCCGGTGCAGGCATTGGCGGCTTAAGCGTTGCGCTCACTTTGCATCAGATTGGTGTACCTTGCGCCGTATTTGAATCCGTCGCGGAGATCAAACCCCTCGGCGTGGGCATCAATATTCAACCCAACGCAGTGCGTGAAATGTATGAATTGGGATTCGGTCCGGAAGCGCTCGACACGATTGGAGTGAAAACGCAGGAATTCGTTCTGGTCGGTCTGAATGGCAATGAAGTCTATTCCGAATGGCGTGGTTTAAAGGCCGGCTACAAGTGGCCGCAATATTCCGTGCACCGGGGTGGACTTCAAATGTTGCTGTATCGTGCTGCGCTCGAGCGCCTTGGCTCAGATTCCATTCACACCGGTATGAAAGTAACAGGCTATCGCAATCAACCGGACGGCAAGGGAGTGACTGCGCTGCTGAAAAGTCGCAACGGCAGCTCTTCCGAGGTCGAGGGAGCAATGTTGATTGCAGCCGATGGCCTGCATTCAGCAGTGCGCCAACAGATGTATCCCCAACAGCCTCCCATTCAGTGGGGAGGCGCAATCATGTGGCGCGGCGTCACCAGGGGCAAGCCGATCCGAACAGGCGCGTCCTTTGTGGGTTTAGGTACGCACCGTCACCGTGTCGTGTTTTATCCCATTTCGGGTTCTGACCCTCGCACTGGCCTCGCCGACATTAACTGGATAGCCGAGATCACCGTGGACAATTCCCTTGGCTGGCCAGGTGGCGACTGGAACAAACAAGTCAGGCATGAAGATTTCATGCATCATTTCGAGCGCTGGAATTACGACTGGATCGACATCCCCGGCATGTTGCGGGGCGCCACCGAAGTATTTGAATATCCCATGATAGATCGTGAACCCGTTCCGACCTGGGTTGATGGCAATGTCGCACTCCTGGGCGACGCAGCACATGTGATGTACCCCACAGGTTCCAATGGCGCCAGTCAGGCCATTATGGATGCGCGAGTGCTCGGCGCTGACATGCTCGAACATGGTGTCAACTCCAAAGCACTGCGAGCCTACGACACTCAACTGTGCGCGGAGATATCCCAGGTGATTTTGCGCAATCGTGGCGCAGGGCCTTTTGGTTTGTTGAATCTGCTCGATGATCGTTGTGGCGGTGTGTTCGACAACATCGATGACGTCATCCCTAAGGCCGAACGTGACGAATTCATGTTGCGCTATAAAATCGCGGCAGGGTTAGCGGCTGAAAGACTCAATGCCGCCCCTTCGATCATCCCCGCGGGTGCCAGAGTCCGCTGATGCTGCAGCACTACGTTTTGATTAGATATGAGAAAAACGTCAGCAAAGAACATATCGAAGAGTTCTGTACAAGAATGCTATCCCTGCGAACCAGCATTGCGGCTATCGAGTCTCTCGAAATTGGACGCGATATTCTGCACGATGCCCGCAGCTGGGATCTGATACTGATCATGCGCTTTGCATCAGTCGGTGCATTGCGCAATTATCAGCAACACCCCGAACATCAAAAACTGATGGCATTCAACCAGCCTTTTGTTGCCGATGTTGCTTCAGTGGATTTCGAGTAACCGTGAAAACTTACGCCGCCGAGAGGCTTCATAATCTTCAGGAATCCGTAATCCGCTCCATCACGCGTTACGCATTTGAGAAGGGAGCGATCCTGCTGGCGCAGGGTTTCCCGGACTTCGATCCACCGGAGGAAGTTCTCGCCGCAGCCGAAAAGGCGATGCGAAACGGGCGGAATCAATATGGCATGACTTGGGGGCAGCCCAGCCTTCGCGCGGCGATTGCAGAAAAAAGCCGCCGCTTTTACGGCCAGGAAATCGATCCCGACAAGCATGTCACGGTGACCTGCGGAGTTACCGAAGCCGTCATTGCCGCCCTGTTAGGTATTGTCAATCCGGGCGAGAAAGTCGTGGTCCTGGAACCGGCCCACGAAAACTATCATGCTGGGATCGCGTTCGCTGGTGGCATTCCGGTCTGGGTTCCGCTGCGTCCACCTCACTATCGCTTCGACGGTGAAGAACTGGCGCGCGCATTTCAGCAGAAGCCCAAGGCCGTGCTCTTCAATTCTCCGCATAATCCGTCCGGCAGAGTGTTCACCGACCAGGAACTCTCGATCATCCGGGACCTTTGCGTGAAGCATGACGTGGTTGCAATTACCGATGAAATCTACGAACACCTCGTGTTCGATGGCCTTCGCCATGTACCGATCGCCACGTATCCCGGCATGGAAGACCGCACGATCACCATCTGTGGTTTAGGGAAGACATTTGCCGTCACGGGATGGCGAGTGGGGTATTGCATTGCGAGCGCAGAACTGACCGACGCGTTGCGCAAGGTTCATGACTTTACTACCGTATGCGCTCCCACACCGCTGCAGGAAGCGATGGCGTCGGTTATCGGTTTGCCGGATTCGTACTACGAGTGGGTTAAGACGTTTTACGCGTCTCGCCGTTCCCGCATGCTTGGCATCCTCGACAAGTACGGCTTCAAGTACGCGGTTCCCGAAGGGGCCTACTACGTGATGGCGGACTTCCGGCACCTGGGCCGCGGTGACGACGATATGGCTTTCGCGTATTGGTTGATCGACGAAATCGGTGTCGCAACCGTGCCGGGCTCGAGCTTTTACGCTTCCGATCCGGGCCTTGGTCGCGGTCTGGTGCGCTTCGCATTTCCAAAGAAAGACGAAACGTTCGACGTTGTGGAAAAGCGATTTGAGAAGTTGCAGGCGCTCAGGTGAATCTGCGCGCACGAAATTAAAACACAATGCGCTTGCTGCCGCGTTCAATCGACCAACAAATTCAAGTGCCGGCCGGCAATTCGGCTTACTTGCTGGGTCAGGCTGTCGGTACGCAAAACTATATTTGTCAGGTTGCACAGTCCGGTTACTTCTGGAAATTCATTGGACCGCAAGCAACCTTGTTCGTTTCTCTTCCAGTGAAGAACTCGCAGATTCTGCCACAAATCACGACTCACTTTCTGAGTCCGAATCCAGCCGAGGGCGGTTTAGCCCGAGCGACCTGGCAGGGCTCGTTCGATAGCAGCGCGGTGTGGGCGAAAATGATCGCGTCGTCGACGGATCCGGCCTACGTCGCACCGGGCGCCATTCCGTGGTTTTTGCTGCAAGTGGTCGGGTCGGCCGTGGGACCTGCTCAGCCAAACGACGTACATACACCGGTTGAACACAACCGGTGGCTTGGCGCCGGCGAGTGGTTGTAGCGACCCGGCGCACGTCGGTATCACTGTCTTCGTACCGTACACAGCCGACTACTACTTTTACACCGCAAAATAATCGATTGAACTTCAGGCGCGGTCATACACGTCGTAGACCGCGCCTAAACGCTTTTTGCCTTCTCTCATCATGAAGCTCAGAGTTCCTCGGCTTCGTCGGTTCCCTCAATTTTACAAACGGCGAATGAGCATGTAGCATTGTGTCCTTTTAGTCGGCTGATTAACTGGAAAAGCTCGACTTGCTCAGGAGGACCATTCGAATGAAGCTCGCGTGCGTTGCATCCGCACTGTTGCTGTTGGCCACCGCAGGTCATGCACAGAATCCCGCCTCGCCGTTTGTTTCACCAGTGACTCGAGACATTGCATCAGGGGAGATGCACGAGTACCCCATACGGGCGGCTGCGGGCGACCTGATCGCGGGAACACTCGAGTTGCGCGAATTGGCCGGCGTGGTGGAGTTCCGGGATAGCGCAGACAGGAATCTCAAGTCGTTTTATCAATATGATCCGCAGCAAAGGCGGATTGGGTTCGTTGCCCCCGCGAGTGGGGAATACCGAGTTCAGATCAAGGCGTACGACGGGTTCACGGAAGGGCCGCAAACCGATCCCGGAGTGCCCATTCCTGTGATCACAAAGCGGCGCGGCACATACACGTTACGGCTGGATCAAAGCGTCGTCGCGGTGCGGATGCGAGACGTTCAAGTTCCCGAACGTCAAACCATACAGAGTTCCCGTTTGCGGCAGCTCTCCGCCGATCTCGAACGCGGCCACACTGCGGCGCTCGCCGAGTTCTGGCGCGAAGTGAGTGGCAAAGGACCACTTGTCGAAACCATCAGCGGTAATGAGCAGGACGTGGACGTCACCTTCCTTTGGCGCGAGACCTACGACACACGGAACGTGCTCGTCTACTGGGCGATGTCAGGGACCGACTACTACATGACCAGATTGCCCGCAACCGATGCCTGGTATAAAACGCTGCGGCTTCGCCGCGGCAGCCGCTTCAGTTACGCAATCTCGCCCAACGACAAGCCGGCCGACCGGGCGTTGACCGCCCAACTGGATCCGCTCAATCCCCGCCTGTCTCCCGACGATCCGACATACCGGTTCGAACGGTCCTCAGTACTCGAGACCGCTGGGGCTCCCGATGAAAGCTGGTTTCGCAATACACCCACGCAACGAGGAAAGATCGAGCAGAGCAAGTTCAAATCGACCTTGCTGAAGAACGAACGGGACATCTGGATCTACACGCCTCCCGGCTATACAGCTGCCAAAGGTCCGTATCCGTTCCTGCTATTGTTCGACGGAGCTGCGTACGTAAGTTCCAGATGGCTCAATGCACCAGCAACGCTGAACAACTTGATCGGCGCGGGCCGGATTGAGCCCGTCATCGTGTGTTTCATTCCGGCCGTGAATCGAGGAGTGGAACAAGGCTTCGCCGGCGCGGATGCGTACGGCGAAGCGATCGTCCAGGAACTGTTGCCGAAGTTACGGTCCGCATACGCGATCACGACAGACCCGAAGAAAATGACGCTCGGCGGCTATAGCAACGGGGGAATGGCTGCAGCTCTTATAGCCCTGCGGCATTCGGATGTTTTTGCGAACGTGTTGTCGCAGTCCGGGTCATTTCGCGCGCGACGGCCCGGTAGCGGCGAGCCGAATTCCGTCGCACAAATGTACTTGGCTGAAAGACGCCTTCCGATCCGCTTCTATCTCGAGACCGGGCTCTACGACACTGTGCCGAGCGCAGGACTGCCGCTTCATGAAATGGTGCTCGATGAAACGAACACGATGGGCAACCGGCATTTGCGCGACGTATTACTTGCGAAAGGGTATGACGTGACCTATCGCGAAACCGGCGGCAGTCACGAATGGGTGCATTGGCGCTCCATGTTAGCCGATGGGCTGATGGCGTTGCTGCAACGTCGCTAACCTCTATTCATCCCGTAAAACGACCACCGGGTCCACGCGCGTTGCGCGCATGGCTGGAATGTAGGTCGCGAGCATCGCGGTCGCAATCAGAACGATCGGCACCAAAGAAAATGTGAGCACATCCGTCGTACTGATGCCGAACAGCAGACCGGCCATGACGCGCGTCAAGAGCGCTGCCCCCAGCAATCCGAGCACGATGCCCGCGCAGGCGAGTTCGACGCCTTGACGCAGCACCATGATTAGGATGTTTCGGCGCTCTGCGCCAAGCGCCATTCGGATACCGATGTCGTGAGCGCCCTGCGTCACCAGGTGCGAGATGACACCGTAGATACCGACGATTGCCAGAATCAGGGCAAACAAGGCAAAAGATCCGAGCATGACGGTCGCGAAGCGTTGCCGCGCTAACGAAGCACTCATCCGATCGGACATCGTCCGGATGTCGATCACGGTCATCGTGGAATTCGGACTCGGGCGGTAGACGACGATGCGCCCGTCGATGTCCAGTCCATACTGTTTGACCGTACCGACTACGCCGACGATGCTCATCTTTTGATTCGGATTGTTCCAGAGGTGCTTGCCGATCGCGTCGCCATTCGGCCAGAAGCGCTGGGCGAACTTCTCGTCGATGATACAGACGGGTCCGGCGTTCGCCGCCAGGTCCAGATCGTTGAAGCCGCGGCCTTGCAGCAGCGGGATTTTCATCGTTCGGAAATAGTCAGTCGTTGCGCCGCGTTGGTCGACCTGGAGTTCCTGTCCGGGTTGCGGCGTCCAGCCCTCCACATTGATCGATCCGCAGCCGACGGACGATGTAAACGGTAACGACGTGACGGAACCCCGCATCGTGACGCCGGGCACGGCGGCGAGTGCATCGCCAAAGGGACGGTTGAATGCCAGTACTTCATCACGATTCTGGAAACGCCGCGCAGTCGGACCGACTCGCATGGAAATCACACCGTCAGCCTCGAAGCCGGGCGAGACTTTTTGAATGCGCACGAAGCTGCGAATCAGAAGACCGGCGCCGATGAGCAGCATCAGAGAAATTGCGACCTCGGCAACGACGAGCACGCTGCGCAAGCGCCGGCGCAGCCCGCCGAGGCCACCGTCGCCTTGCGACGTCCGTCCACCGGTTTTCATCGACGTGTTGAGATCCACCCGTGCGGCGCGGAGGGCAGGCGAGAGACCGAAGAGCACGGCAGAGCCGTTCTAACCTCATGCGATCTCCCACCGGAACGCTCACATTCGCATGAACACTGAATCCGTTGACAGTGGCACAACACGGCGATTGCAAAGCATCGAGACTATCGCCATCGACCTGATCTCCGAGCCGAGCGACGCGATATCCTACGTTGGAGCCAACCGCAATTCTCCCCCGGATCGAACTCGCGTAGAGAGCCGTTGAGTTAAGACGGGAACCGGTTTTACTCAAAACTCAGAACTCAAAACGCAAGAACTGCACGGCTGACATTTCAGTGCGCAGATATCAAGGGGCGCAGCTCTTGCTTAGCTGGATTCCCGAAGTTCTATCGCTGATGAGTTCTCGAGTTGTACACGACTCTGTTTGAGAATCTGAGAACGCCGGAGCCAGCACGCCCTAATATTTCTCCTACGCATAACATTTCTTCATATACTTGCGCAGGCAATTTCGAAAATAACGGAGACTGGGATTGTCATTGTCGGCAGGCACACGCCTGGGTCATTACGAAGTCGTCGCGCAAGCGGGGGCAGGCGGAATGGGTGAGGTCTACAAGGCGAGAGACACGCGTCTGGCCCGTACTGTCGCGATCAAGGTTCTTCCCAACCATATCTCCAACGATCCGAAATCGAAGCAGCGGTTCGAGCGTGAAGCGCGGACGATTGCCGGTCTGAATCATCCGAATATCTGCGTGCTCCACGACGTTGGGCTCGAGAATGGGATCGATTTCCTCGTGATGGAATACCTGGAAGGAATCACGCTCGCAGAGCGGCTCGCCATTGGCGCCCTTCCGCTGACCGAGACCCTGAGAATCGCGCTTCAGATTGCCGACGCGCTGGACAAGGCTCACCGAAGCGGAGTCATTCATCGAGATCTGAAGCCCGGGAATATCATGCTGGGCGAAACGGGAGCCAAACTGCTCGACTTTGGATTGGCCAAGGTTGAAAACAATCCCGCCTCGCCGGCAGCCGCGTCGGAGGCGCCGACGGCGGATGTCAGCATGACTGCCGGCGGCGCAATACTCGGCACCCTGCCCTACATGGCTCCCGAGCAGATCGAAGGTCAGGCGGTCGACGCGCGCGCCGACATCTTTTCGTTCGGTGCGGTGCTGTATGAAATGATCACCGGACAGCGCGCGTTTCAGGGAAAAAACCAGCCCAGCCTCATGGCCAATATTCTCAAATCGAATCCGCCGCCACCTTCGCAAGTTAGGCCCGGAACGCCGCCTCTACTGGACCACATCATCAGAGGATGTCTCGCCAAGGCTCCCGCCGAGCGGTGGCATACGGCCCGCGACCTTTGGCTCCAGTTGAAATGGGCCGGCGATCCCAGTGTGGCGCCGGCGCCGGCAGCCGCTGCTCCGGCGGCGGACCGGCGACTACGAATCCTGACTGGAGTTCTGGCAATCGCCGCGCTTGCTGCGGCCATACCCGCGATTCTCTACTTTCAGCCTTCTGCTCCGGACCTTCGAGTGCCGGATGTTCAGTTTGAGATTCCGGTGACCGTAGCCGATACGGCCGCTTTCTCAATATCCCCAGATGGTCGAAATCTTGCTTATGTCTCTGCCACGGACGACGGCAAGAATGCAATCTGGATTCGTCCCCTGAATTCATTGCTGGCGAGAATGTTGCCCGGCACCGATGGAACGAACCAGCCGGACTGGTCGCCCGACAGCCGATCCATAGCGTTTTCCGCCGACGGAAAACTCAAGCGGGTCGACGTTGCGGGAGGTCCACCGCAGTCGCTGCTGGAGGTAACCGCAGGGATGACGACAAACCGGAGCACATGGAATCGCGATGGGGTCATCCTCCTTGCAAACGGCGTGCTTCGCCGGATAAACGCGGCGAGTGGCGAAAGCACGGATGCAACCGAACTCAATCAGTCGCTGGGGGAAACTCGACACTTTACGCCGTGGTTTCTTCCGGATGGGCAGCATTTCCTTTATACCGCGTGGGGCGAGAACCCGGAGTCGAGGGCGGTCTACGTCGGCAAGCTCGGTTCCCAGGACCGGAAGCGGTTGATGGCGACCCAGTCCAAGGCCATCTATTCGTCAGGATTCCTTCTGTTTGCCAGCGAACGGACCTTGATGGCGCGACCGTTTGACGTCGAGCGTCTGGAGTTTACAGGCGATCCTGTTGCCCTCGTTCAAGACATTGCACACGACCCTTTCATCGGATCGGCTGCCTTTGGCGCATCCGCTGAGGATACCTTGGTCTATCGGCGCGGCGATTTGGCGAACGAGGGTACGAGGCAGCTTTTCTGGACCGATCGCACAGGCAAAACCGAGGGCCCGATAGAAACGGCAATAGGTGCGTTAGATATACGCCTTTCCCCCGATGGTAAGCGCGTTGCATCCAACATGCTCAGCGGCGGCATCGGCAATCCGGATGTGCGCATATTGGATCTCGATCGAAAGCTCAGAACACAGCTGACGACGGAACCGGCTTTCGATGGTTACCCGGTGTGGTCGCCGCCGGACGGGTTGCGCCTGGTATTCGCCAAAACCAGGAATAGTTCGCTGGCCTCGACGGAACTCTACGAGAGGCCGTCCAACCTGGCAATCCCCGCTCGGCCTCTACTCTCCCTGGAACAGGACACCATCATTTACCCGCGCGACTGGTCGTTGGATGGGAAACTTATCGTGTTTGAGAGATTCAAGAACGCGCAGCGTCGTGATATCTGGTGGTTTCCTCTTGAGGGTGAGCGCAAGGCCTTTCCGTATCTGTCGGAAACCTACGACGAATGCCAACCCGTCCTCTCGCCCAACAGCCGATGGCTGGCCTACGTATCCAACGAATCCGGCGTTTTTCAAGTCGTCGTCCAATCGTTTCCCGACCCTTCTCGTGGAAAGTTCACGGTCTCGACCGGTGGTGGCATGTTCCCCCGGTGGCGGCGTGACGGCCGCGAACTTTACTACCTCGATTCGAACCGCCGCATCGTCGCTGTCTCGGTGACAACAGACGGAAGCTTCTCCATTGAAAAATCTACGCCACTTTTTCAAACAGGTCTTGGGTACCCGGGCGCCGCTCCTTCGGGCATTCCTTACGACGTGACCGCAGATGGCCAGCGATTCCTGCTCTCTGTCCCTCAGACTTCGACTTTGTCCGTCGCATCGATACCGATTACCGTTGTCCTGAACTGGCCCTCCATGCTGAAACGATAGAGGCTGGCCGTGATGAAGCCATATATGGCTTTCGCGTATCGGTTGATCGATGAAGTCGGTGTCGCAACCGTGCCTGGCTCCAGCTTCTACGCTTCCGATCCCGGCCTTGGTCGCGGTCTGGTGCGCTTCGCATTTCCAAAGAAAGATGAAACATTCGACGTTGTGGAAAAGCGATTTGAGAAGTTGCAGAGCCTCAGGTGAATTCGTGCGATTGTCGGACAAACGCGCAAACGCTCACGTTTCTGAAGCTGCTGGAATGCCTCAGGTCGACACGACCGAAATTCAGTACACGCGCCAGAAAACTTTTTATGGCATCGGAGTTTGCGATAGTATCGCGTTCGAATTTCCCATATCCCTGGAGGATCTTCTTATGCATCTCGGCCGTTCGTTTCGTTTGCTGATCTTTGTCGCCCTCGCTGCGCTGCCTGGCTTTGCTGCGGCTCACCTGCCTTCCGCCAAGCCGGACGCCGTCGGTCTTTCTCAAGAACGCCTGGATCGCATTCGCACGCTGGTGAAAAAGCACATCGACGCAGGCGAGATCTCCGGAGCCGTCATGCTGGTCGCCCGTAAGGGACAGATCGCCTACCTCGACGTGCAGGGTACGATGGATGTGGACTCGAAGAAGCCAATGGCGCGGGACTCCGTGTTCCGCATGGCGTCGATGACGAAACCGGTGATCGGCACGTCGATCATGATGCTGCTCGAAGAGGGCAAACTACGTCTCACCGACCCGATCTCACGCTTTATCCCGGAGTTCAAGAATCAACAAACGGCTATCCAGCAGGGGCCCGGAGCGCCTGGAGCGGCCGGAGCGCGCGGTAACGTCACTCCGAATTTCTATACCGTGCCGGCGGTCCGCGACATCACGATCAAGGACCTGTCGACTCACACATCAGGACTTTCGAGCGGGCCAATGGGGCAGAGCGTTGTAGCGAAGGAAGGCCGGCGCCGGCCCGAGGATACTTTGGCGACCTACCTGCCTCGCGTCGCCAGATCGCCTCTCGAATTTCAACCGGGGGCGCGTTGGATGTACAGCGCCTCTGACGGCTTCGACGTTCTGGCACGCGTCGTCGAAGTGGCTGCCGAGATGCCGCTGAACCAGTTCCTTAAACAGCGCATTTTCGGCCCGCTCGAGATGACCGAAACGAGTCACTGGCCCAGCGATGCCCAGATGCCGCGCCTGGTGACGGCCTATACCCTGACCGGCGGCAAAATGGTGAAGAATGAAAACTCCATGTCGATGTCGTCCAAGATCTACTTTGCCGGTGGCGGCGGCCTGGTTTCAACCGCGGACGACTATGCCAAGTTTGCGCAGATGCTCGCCAACGGCGGCGAGCTGAATGGCAAGCGGTTGTTGAGCCCGCGCACCGTAAAGCTGATGTCCAGCATTCATATTCCAGCGTCCCTGCCTGGACGGACGGCGGGTGAGGGTTTCGGCCTCAGCGTCCGCGTCATCGAAGACGCCATCAACGGCAACCATCGCGTCTCTGACGGTAGTTTCGGCTGGAGCGGCGCATACGGCACGCACTTCTGGGTGGACCCCAAGGAAGAGATCGTCGCCGTAATGATGATTCAAACGCCAATCCGCGAAATGCGGCCCGAGTTTGAAAATGCCGTGATGCAGGCAATCATCAAGTAAGTTCGGCGGATGCGTCCCGGGCTATTTGCCGCTCGGCTTGTAGCCTTTCCAAACCCACTCGAAGGCTTCGGGCAATGTCTGAAGCTGCACTCGCTGATCGACGTGACCCGAGGCTTCGGAAAAGACGAACTGATGCGGATATCCTTTGGCCTTCAACACTTCTGACATGCGATTGTTGGCGATCACCCAGTTGCGCATCTGTTCGGCTGGGGAATTTGCCCCAATGTCGTTCTCGCTGACATGAAACCAGATCCGGATCGGCTTGCGCTCGGACTGCGGAATGAAGGTTTGGTGAAAGTCCCACGCTCCGTTCGGGGCGGTGGCGTTGCGCTGTAGGGCGACGAAGGTACCCGAAACGCTGATCACACGGCGATACAGATGCGGATGCAGCCACGCCATCGTGAGCGCAGCAGCGGCGCCGGAACTCATGCCGAACGTCGCGCGGCCTTCGGGATCCGTTGTGAACGCCACCTGGTAATCCCTGGTGATACGCGGCAACAGTTCTGTCTCGAGGAAGTTCGTGTAGCGATCTGAAACCGTGTCGTATTCGATTGTCCGCTGCCCGCCCGGCCCTGGAGCGACCAGCACGGCGACGATCGGGGGAATACGTTTTTCAAAAATCAGGTTGTCGAGCATTGGCGGTATGAAAGCTCGATCCGTCCGCGGATTCCCGTCGGCTCCTGCATCGTACGTCTGGCCGTCCTGCACGACGATGAACGGAGCCGGAGTGTTCGGTGTATACCCGGCTGGAATGTAGACGACCACCTGACGTTGGAACGTCTGGTGCTGCGGCGGTTCGACCTGCGGCGCGCCGCGCGCCGCGCCTCCGGCGGGCGCGGTTGGGAAGATTTTGCTTTCAGCCGAGTTCATCGTGAACCGGACGACGCGACCTTTCGGCACGTTGGGTTTATCGCTGAAGGCGGCGTCGGGCGCGTAAGGAGGCGCAATCCGGAAATTGCCATCGATGTCCAGACGCACCGGGACGAGCGGTGGCGCCGTCGCGGGCCGCGGTCCGGATGGTTGAGCCGCGGGCGCCGGTGCGCCGCGTTGCGCATGCAGACCTGCGGTGAGCGCGCCGCCCGCGAGAAGAACAACAACGACAGTTGCACTTGTGCTGAAAGTTGATTTCATGAGCATGATTATTCGCACTCCAAAAAGGAAATCCAAGATTTTTCGCGTCACCTGAAAGACCCTTTTACGGCAACGCATAAGCAAGGATCTCTGCGCCTGCGAATCCCGGGCCCGATACCGCAATCACGATGTACTGCTTGCCGCTGTGCATGTAGGACATCGGCGACCCAGTTTGTTTCTGCGGCATATTGACCTCGCCTGGGATGTCCTCACCGGTCGATTTGTCATAAGCCCGCAGCAAGGCCACCGTCTGTCCCTGCGCATTGGTGTGGACGCCGCCTTCGCCGGCTATCACCAGGCTCTTGGTCGTGAGCACTCCGATGAAAGTTCGACCCGGTTGGCCCAGGCGCGGAAGGTCCAGACCTTTCAGCGCCGGATTGTTCTTGATGTTGTCTGGAGTCGAGCTGTGGGTCTTCTGCCACAGGATATTACCCGTGTTCATGTCATAGGCTGTGATGCGGTCATAGGGCGGCTTGATAAGAGGCAACCCCTGCACTTGTGTGCCGCCGCGCCCGCCGCCGCCTCCGCGCGCCCCGCCCGGAGCAACTGCCGCTGCGGGAGCAGCGCCACGGCCTGCAGGCGCTGCCTGGCCTCCGCGGCCGCCGCGTGCTCCCACCGCCGGTCCGTCTTCGCGCTCGCCGGCAGGTGCGTTCGGGTCGGCCTGGCCGCCGCGCAGTATCCCCGCGACATTGGCCGGCCCGGGCATGGAGAGCTCCGGCTGCACATTGGCAAGGGAAAACACCGCCGTGTGCGAATGGATATACAGCCGATTCGTCTCGGGATCAAACGAGCCGCCGGGCCAGTTCGCTCCTCCAACATCCGCAGGCAACATCAACGTTGCGATTGGACCATCCGCCGTTGCGAGTCCGGGCGGAGTGAAGATTGGGCCGAGCCTGTATGCTTTGGCCTGTTCGACTGCTTGCGCGCGCAGTTCCGGCGTGAAATCGATGAGATCGTCTGTAGAAACTCCCTGCCGATCAAAGGGCGCCGGCCTCGTGGGAAATGGTTGTGTCCGACTGGTCTTTTCACCCGGCACCGTCGACTGAGGGACCGGGCGTTCTTCAATCGGCCAAATCGGTTCACCGGTTTCGCGATTCAGTACGAACAGGAACGCGGACTTGGTCGGTTGCGCCAGCGCCTTGATAGGGCGGCCGCCGATCTGGGCGTCATACAAAATCGGCGCGCAGGGCAGATCCCAGTCCCACACGCCGTGGTGCACGGTCTGATAGTGCCACTTGCGTTTGCCCGTCTTGATATCGAGGGCGACAATACTCTCCCCGAACAAGCCGTTGCCGGGGCGGTTCACGCCGTAATAGTCCGTCGCAGGCATTTCGGTCGGCACATAGACGAGGCCCAGGTCGAGGTCCGCACTCATTTGGGCCCATGCGCCCAGATTGCCATTTCTTTCGGCGGAGCCGTCGAGCCAGGTGTCGTAGCCGAATTCCCCTTTCACGGGAATCGTGTGGAAAATCCATAGCCGTTTACCGGTTTTAACATCGAAGCCGCGCACAAACCCTTTGGCCGTCGGTCGTGTGTTCGGACTTCCGGCCGCGAAATGGGCCGCGCCGACAACAACAACATCTCCTGCAATAAGGGGGGTCGCATTGAGGCCCACCGCAGCACTCGTGAGGTCATACTCCTGATCGTTGTCCAGTTTCAGATCCACGACTCCATCTTTGCCAAATGACCGAACGAGTTCGCCGGTCCGGGCATTCAACGCGAGCATGCGGTATCCGGGCGTGACGTAAAGGATTCGCTGGTCCAGGCTGTCGGCACTCGACCAGTACGCTACTCCGCGGCCTGCACCCCGGCGTGGCGCCGCGTCCCCGCGTGGTCCTTCGTCCTCGGTGTGCATCCACAACATTTCGCCCGTTCCCGGATTAAGTGCAATCGCCGCGCGCCGCGTGCCGGCAGTCGTGTAGAGCACACCATTCACATACAGCGGTGTTGCGGAATAAAGGCTGTCCGGTGTGGGGCCCAGAAAATCGGTTTTGAGACGCCACGCGATTCGGAGATTTCGGAAGTTGTCTTTGTTGATTTGTTCGAGTGGAGCGTACCGATGACTTGCCAGGTTTCCACCATACGTGCTCCAGTTGGCGCTCCCTGGCACGCCGGTCGCGGGGCCTGCAACTCCCTGACGGCCGCCTCCACGTCCCTGAGCAAATGCAAGGAGTGATACGCCTGCGGCGAGCGCTGCAAAACAAACAAAGATTCGGGTCTGCCTCATAACGTTCCGTCTTGTGAGTTGTGAGTTGTGGTTGTGAGTTGGCCAAACTCACAACTCACAACTCGAGGGGTTTAGCGGCGAGCTTTGGTGTGTTTGGCGAAGAATGCAAAGATATCCGGAGCGCCGGTGGTGAGCACGCTTCCATGATCGCCTCCGGCAACTTCGACGTATTCATGCGTCATCTTCAGCTCCTTCATCTTCTCGATCCAGCGTCGCGCGCCGGCAACCGGGACCAACGTGTCCATGTCGCCTTGAACGATGATCATCGGAACGTTCTTCGCAGGTTCAAGGCTGAAACTATCGGGATTGAGACCCGCTGGCGCAGTCGCCGGAGCTTCGGCACCGACGGCCGCCCATATCGACGCGTATTTCACGCCAAGATACATAGAACCGGCTCCACCCATCGAATGACCCATCAGGTACGTCCTGTTTTCGTCGACATTGAATTCCTTCCGGATCATGTCCAAAACGTTCATGACGTCCTTTTCGCTGGCTGCATGTAGCTTGTCGGGATCGGTAATCGCAGTTCCTCCAACCGTGGGAAGATTGGCAAACGCGCCCCGTCCTGCTGCTGGTGCCCCCTGAGGTGCTCCAGCCGGAGGCGCTCCGTTTCCACGGCCACCACCGCCTCCGAACCTGGCAGGAGCTCCATACCAGCCGCCCGAGTTATAACCCATCGGGCCGACCATAATGTAGCCACCCTCTTCGGCCAACTCCAACGCGTTCGCACGCATCATGGTGTTTTGATTGCCGCCCAGCCCGTGAAGAGCAACGATGAGTGGATTCTTCTTATCCTTGCTTACCTTCGAGGAAACAAACACGGCATAGGGAAGTTGTTCGTTCGAGTCTGCGAAAAGGTAAGTGCGCTGTTGAACGCGAGGATCGATAGCCGCTCCGCGTCCACCGCGTTGACCGGCTGCCGCCGCAGCGCCAGGTCCCGGTTGTTGACCCGGCTGTTGAGCGAAGTGAACTTGCGTTGAAGAAATAAGGAAACCAGCGGCCAGCGCAGCAATCAATGCCGCCTTCTTTGCAGAAAGTGAGTTCATTCGGTCCTCCTATATATAAAGGATGCAGTCGAGGATTATACGCATGAATAGATGATCGATTATCCTAAAATCCTTCGTACTGAAATCGGTGCGTCATTTAGTTCGAAGCGCAAACGTACGAACTCGCCGCACCGGACGGACCGCCCACGTATTTCGGATATGTTGGGTACGAGCATAACGGAACACTCTTTTCACCCGCGGTCACAGTTAACGATTTGCCGGGCGTGATCTTCTTCTCAACCCAATCGGTAAGAACGCTGAGCCGGTTGAACCCGTTTGGGACTGGAACGGACGGTATGGTTTTTCCGTCGCCGTCGATCGAGTAATTCGTTCCGTTCAAACCATGCCCCGCTTGAGGAATCACAAAGAACCTGGCGAACTGATCGACAACGGACTGACCCATTTTGTCGATCACGGATTGGTAATAATCCAGCTGCGCACCCGGTGAAGCCAGCGTGTCGTTTGTGCCGATCGCAACGATCATCTTGCCCTGGCGACGATGGAATGCGGCCAGATCGGGGTTCGCCGAATCGAGCATTTCCGAAAGTTCGCGACGCCTGCGCGTGATGACTTCGGTCTCGACGAAGTCGAGCGGATTGGCATTGAGATCGCGCATCAACCCTGCCGAGACTCCAGGTACGGCGATATGTGCAAACAAGGGCGCATCGGTGCCCGTACCTTCCTGTCCGCGAAGGCGCGCCGTTTGAATTAGCCCATTCCCTGCCGGATCCATGTTCGGAAGCCACATACCGAATGACGTAACTCCATTTGCCAACACGGCCTTGAATGAATAGCGGCGGTAGACGAACTGCAGCGTGGAAATCTGGCCATCGGTGAGGCATGCTTCCGCGCTCGTATCCATGGGATTTGCGTCGATGTTATTCGGACAGCGCTTTGCGGCCCACGGCTGCCGATTTGGCGAACCCTGACTCACGTCAAAGATTGCGCGGCATGCCGTGTAGTTGTTGATGATGCCGTCGGTCAGTCCATCCAGCTTGTCGCACTGGCGCATGAACTCACCGCGGATCGCGTTCACTTTGGCGGGAGTCACCCAGTTCGCCTGCGGCTTCTCTTGAATCCGGATGTGGACCGGCGCGAGCTGCAATGATGAAAGACTGACGACGGGAACTGTCGCAAGTATTCCGTCGTAGTCCGCAGGATATCGCTGCGCGACAGTCAATGCTTCACGGCCGCCCTGAGAGTTGCCGATGTAGTAGTTGAACCTCGTCCGCTCTCCATACATGCGCTCGACAATGACCATCGCAGCATCGTGAGTCTTCTTCATCTGCATATAACCGAAGTTGCGAACGGCCTCGTCGTTGAACCACCATTCCGCAGCCGCAGGGTTCGGCGGTGCGCCGCGTGGCCCCGGCGGCGGATTCTGATGTCCCGAATCGCTTCCATATGCGGCGAACCCTCGCTGAAGCGGTTCTCCCGTCAGATTCGGAATGACGCCGTTGGTCCCGCCTCCACCCATTTGGGCTGCTCGGCGATTCCAGGAGGCCGGAAGCGCAACGCGGAACAGGATTGGCTTTGCCGATGGAGAACGATCAACAGGGGCCATCGATCCATCAACCAGGCAATGCGCAGGCATGACCCCTGATGCAGCAACCCATCGCGGTGGATTGAGCGCAACGCCGGACACGGGCTCGCCAATGGCGGAAACCGGGACCGCTGTGCCCACCTTATCTACCGTGCAGTCGGCTTCAGAAATCGTTTTATATGCGTCGGTAGTTGCGATTTGCCGGGCGGCGGCCATGCAGGCCGTCCCGACAAACAGAAGAAAAACGGCTACCCATTTTTGTGTTTTGCTCGGCATCGCTGATGTCTCCGGCACCAATGGTATAAGACAAACCGCAATACTCTTCACTGAGATCTTGTGTATATTGCAGCCCGGATATGGAGCTTCGACATCTACGCTATCTGGTCGCAGTTGCTGAAGAATTGCATTTCGGCCGCGCGGCGATTCGGCTGCACATCAGCCAACCCCCTTTAAGCCAGCAAATCCGGCAACTCGAAGAAGAAGTTGGCGTAAAACTTTTCGAGCGCACCAAGCGCGAGGTGCGATTGACGGAGGCAGGAAAACGCATCGTCGATGAAGCTCACGTTGTACTCGGGCAGGTTGACCACTTGATGAATGTCGCATCGCGTGCCGGAGAAGGCGCGATCGGTCATCTATCGATTGCCGCGCCCGCTGGAATTAACAACTTCATGGTCGAACCGCTGCGCCTGTTTGGAGAGCGGTATCCGGCCGTTCGCGTCGAACTGCAGTTTATGAGCACAGGCCAGCAGATCGAGGCGCTCCGGGAAGGTCGCATCCATGCGGGCTTCCTGATTCTTCCACCCAACGATCCGAGCATCACATTCGAGACCGTTGTCAAGGCGCCGATATGGATTGCACTGCCGAAACGTCATCCGCTCACTCGTCAGAAACACGTTCGGCTGGCTGAGCTTGCGGAGCACCGATTCGTTTTGTTTTCGCGCCGCAGCAGTCCGGGCCTGCATGACGTGATCACAGGCATGTGCCGGAAGGCCGGATTCAGTCTCAACGTCGTACACGAAGTGAATAACATCATCGCCGCATTCACGCTGGTCGCAGCCGGTCTCGGACTATCTTTCTCAGCACCGACCATGCAGACGTTATGGCCTGACATCGCGTTTCGCCCAATCCGCGATGCCCTCCCGCAGATGGAGTATGCCGTCGCGTACCGCAAAGAGGCGTATTCACCTCTGCTGGATTCATTCCTGCGGGTAGTCAGGGAGACGAGCCGGCGAAAGGGATAACCAGTGAAAACCTGCTTCTCCTTATAATTGGTCGCTATGAAACTGAATCGAATTTGCGCATCCACCTTTCTTGTTGGGATTCTGGCATATGGAGTTTTCGTAGCCGGCCAGAATCCAACTGATCCCTCAGCCAAAACGATTTCCGAAACCGACTGCACGGCGGAAAGGATCGGATCGAGCATTCCTGTCGAGGCTATCGGCGAACCTGTCGCCGGGGTCACACTCAGCGCGCCACGATGGACTCCAGCCGGGAATGCACCGGCATCCTGTGCGGTCGACGGCACCATGGCGCCGATGGACAAGACTGCAAACGGACGGGCCATCAATTTCCGTGTGATCCTGCCTGGGTCGTGGAGCCGGCGTTCAGTCCAGATCGGCGGTGGAGGCATGAATGGAAGCATTCCGAACCTGACCGGCGGCGAAGCCGCCGCGCTTCTGCGCCAGGGCTTCGCAACCTATGGAAGCGATTCCGGACACCAGCTCCAGGGATCGCCGGACTGGGGACTCAGCGATGAAGCCATTAAGAACCTGGGTTACATGCAGCTGAAGAAGACGCACGATGCCGCCTTTGTCATCATGCAGCGCGTCTACACAGAGCGTCCGCGCTACAACTACTTCGTCGGAGGTTCTCAGGGCGGACGAGAGGCCTTGACTGTGGCACAGCGCTATCCCGCCGACTACGACGGCGTCGCCGCAAACGTTCCCATCGTGAACTTCTCATCGCTGATGTTGGGACCCGAACTCATCCGAATTCAGGAAAAGCCCATGGCGAACTGGATCACTGCCGCGAAGGTCAATGCGATTCGTGGCGAGTTTGTCCGCCAATGCGACAAGCTGGATGGATTAGCTGACGGAGTAATGAACAATTACATCGCCTGCCGCGTGATATTCGACATGAGCCAGGGCGATCCCAAGCGCAGTCCCTGGTCGGCGAAGCGATGCCCCGGGAACGTGGATCCGAATCCGGAAGACACCTCCGCCGATGCCTGTCTCACCGATGGCCAGATTTCGACGCTGAAAACCGTCTACAGCCGCTACCGCTTTGCAACTCCCCTTGCCAACGGGGTGACGAACTTCGGGATGTGGGTCCCCAACACTGATCCTTCCGGCAGCGGTTTGATAGTACGTGAACGTTTCATCGGTCAGGAGGGAGCCGCGAACACCGCGCGAATGCATTCGCATCTTGGCGTGATCGGTGTAACGGGATTCCTGATGAAGGACGTTGCCAGCAATCCCCTCGACTATGTGGAAGGCGGCCGGTGGAATGCGCGCCGCGTGGAAATATCTCAATGGCTCGATTCCACAAACCCGGACCTGTCTGCATTCGCGCGGCGCGGAGGCAAGATGATCGTCGCGATCGGCACGAACGACACCCTGGCGTCTCCCGGAGCGCAGCTCGACTATTACCAGTCTGTCATTGACACGATGGGCCGCGCCCAGGTGGATGCGTTTGCCCGGCTTTATGTGATGCCGCAAACCGGACACGGTCTCTCGGGCACCAGCTACACAACAGATGGCGACGGAAAGGCGCGGACCGCGACGGCGATACCGAACGGGTGGAACCGAGTAAATCTCCTGACCGCCTGGGTCGAACGTGGCATCGCTCCCGGCCTTTCTGAAACAGTAACGGCTGGAGATCAAAGCCTGCCACTCTGTTCGTATCCCATGTACCCGAAGTACACCGGCGGGAGCGCCGCCGCGGCCGCTTCATATCTTTGCAGCGCACCGTAACGGAGGACGTTCGGTGAGAAGCGGACTGGGTTTCAAGCGCATCGCCACAGAAGAAGCGTTTGCCACGCGGGAGATCATTCAGGCCTATCGTGACCTGCTCAAGCGGAATGACTCGCAGGATATCGGCTTCAACAGCTTGATGGGGTACTACCTCAATAACCCAAGCGACCGCACGCGAGCGGTCAGTGAGCGCCTGCAGGATCTCGGCGCCCGGCGCATCGCCGATATGGATGCCACAGGCATCGACGTTCAAATCTTGTCGCTCACGTCTCCGGGCGTGCAGATCTTCGATGCCGATACCGCCGTCAGGCTTGCACGCGCTGCGAATGACGAACTCGCTGCCGCCGTTGCGGCACACCCCAATCGTTACGCCGGTCTCGCCGCCGTCGCCCCACAGAATCCAGCCGCAGCTGCGGCCGAGTTGGAGCGCGGAGTTCGCAAACTTGGTCTCAAAGGCGCAATCATCAATTCCCATACACAGGGCGAGTATCTGGACGACCCCAGGTTTTGGGACATCCTGGCTGCGGCGGAAGCTCTCGACGTGCCGATCTACCTTCATCCGAACACGCCGAGCAACGGCATGATCAAACCGTTCATGGATCGCGGCCTGGATGGCGCCGTGTTCGGATTCGCTGTCGAAACGGGGCTGCACGCGCTACGCCTGGTCGTGAGTGGCGTGTTCGATCGGTTTCCGAACCTCAAGGTCGTGCTCGGCCATCTGGGCGAAGGCTTGCCATATTGGCTATTCCGCATCGACTTCATGCACGGTGCCAGTGTGCGGTCCGGCCGTTACGCGACGCAGCCGAAGCTGAATCGCAAGGCAAGCGAATATTTGCGGGAAGATTTCTACTACACCACCAGCGGCATGGCGTGGACACCGCCGATTCGGTACGTTCAGTCCGTCATGGGCATGGACCGCCTTATGTATGCGATGGATTACCCGTACCAGTTCGTTCCGGAAGAAGTCAGCGTCACCGACAACCTGCCCATCAGCTACGAAGACCTCAAAGCGTTCTACCAGACCAATGCCGAGCGCGTCTTCAAGCTGTAGGTAGCGTCTACTTCTTCATGGAAGGTGCAAATAAGCCCAACTCCGGTCGCACTCGCGTTGTCTGGCTTGGGCCGATGCCGACGAGTTGCAGGATCACTTCCTCATTCTTTGCGCCATCGAAGTGCGGCGTTCCTGCAGGATGTTTCATGAAACTTCCGGGCTTTAATGGGACGGTCTTATCCGGTGCGAATTCCGTTCCTTCGCCCGTGTACCACGTTCCTTTGATGACGGTGGCGTATCGGTCTTCTCGGTGAGTGTGCGGCCGGCTCATTACGCCGGGAGGAAATCGAACGTGAATGACGTATATGCCGGCCTTCGAGGGATCACCCGCCACGACAGCCTGCCGAAAACCGAGGCCGTCGGGCTCATCCACCCATTTGACCTGCTCTGGTGAGATGCGAATCACGGGCTCGGTTGCTTTCTGGCCCAACGCGAAGGTCGCGACGAGAAACACTACAACACTGAAGCCTATTGCTTTTGATTTCATGCGCGAATCATGCCCGAACTGCCGCTGGTTCCGTAATACAAAACGAATATCAGTGAAACGAATCTCTGCGCACCCGGAAAGTAGGCTAAATTGAGGGACCATTACAAACGATCAAGAGGAACCCCGATGAAGACTCATTCGTTCCTGGCTTTTCCCGCTTCGGTCATGATCCTGTGCACGGCTGCGCTTGCACAGACGCCCGGCGAGATGGACTCGCATATCGCGGTCGCGAAGACTGCTGCCGGACAAGAATTCCGCGCCACATTCGTTAATCTTTGCTTGCCCGCCGGGGCGCCGGCTGGCGCACGCGGCGGCGGGGGTGGCGGTGGAGGACGCGGCGCTGGGACTGCTCCAGCCACGCCGGACAGAGCAGGCTGGTATGCGTCGCCGTATAAGGTGTTCGACAATCTTTACTGGCTGGGAACGCGTCAGCACTCCTCGTGGGCGCTCACAACCAGCGACGGCATCATCGTGATCGACACCAACTTCAGTTGGGCGATCGAGCCGGAGATCGTGGAAGGCCTGACCAAACTTGGCCTCAACCTCCGCGATATTAAATACGTGATCATCAGCCATGCGCACGGGGATCATGATCAGGGCGCCGCGCTGCTGCAGAGCCGGTACGGCGCCAAGGTTGTGATGGGCGCCGCGGACTGGGAATCCACGCTTCAACGGCCCGCGACCGCCGCCGGCGGCGTGCCCAAGCGCGACACCGCCGTCGGCCTCGATGGCACGAAACTCACTCTCGGCGATGTCACCATCAATATTGTCGCGACACCGGGTCATACGCCCGGCACGTTGTCGTACGTGTTCCCCGTAAAGGACCAGGGCAGGACCGTCATGGTGGCCTATTCCGGCGGCACTCTCACCGGCAACTTTGGCACAAATGCGGCCAGATGGGACGAATACATCGCATCTCAAAAGAGGGTCGCCAAAGCCGCAGCCGATGCCGGCACTTCAGTCATTCTTTCCAATCACAGCGAATACGATGGCGCTTACACCCGAGCGCGCCTTGTCGCTGCGAAGCGCGAAGTCGGCGAAGCGCATCCCTTCATCCTCGGTACGGACGCCGTGCAGCGATACTTCACAGTCATGGCGGAATGTGCGACAGCCTCGAAATTGCGGAGCGGCGCCAAGTAGACGTATGAAATTGCACAGAACCACGCGCGGCCCGGTAGTCGAAGACTCAGGCGTCTTTTATCAGACCTCTGCTGACTGGGACGTGTTGATCAATAGCGATGACCTTGAGAGCATGTTGATAAAGATCGTGCGCGACTCCGCCGCTCTAAAAGTATTCGATTGGCAGACCGAAGCAGTTGCCCCAATCGGACAGCAAGAGGTATGGGCCGCCGGCGTTACGTACTATCGCAGCCGGGCAGCACGAATCGAAGAATCGAAATCGTCGGGCGGTGGAGATTTCTACGATCGCGTATATAGCGCGACTCGCCCCGAATTGTTTTTTAAAGCCACGCCGCACCGCGTCGCAGGTCCGGGACAAGAGGTTCGCATTCGCCGCGATTCCGAGTGGAACGTACCAGAACCCGAGTTGGCTCTGGCCGTAAACTCGAACGGCAAGATCATCGGCCATACGATCGGCAATGACATGAGCTCGCGCGACATCGAAGGCATGAACCCGCTCTATTTGCCCCAGGCGAAGGTTTATTCGCAATGCTGCGGGCTTGGACCGGCGATTTACGTTTCATCGAAGCCCCTGGACGAAAAGACCGAAATACATTTGCAAATCCATCGCGAAGGCAAGCAGGTATTCGAGGGACGTACGGATTTGACGAAGATGAAACGTTCGCCGAGCGAACTCGTTGAATATCTGTTTCGCGACAACTCGTTCCCTTACGGTTGTTTTCTCCTCACCGGAACCGGCATCGTGCCGCCCGACGACTTCACACTCCATGCCGGCGACGAAATCCGAATTACGATTCAGCCGATTGGAACATTAATGAACAAGGTCGTGAGATGCTGACGGGCAAAAAGCCGACTCTATTCGGGCGCCTGGTAATTGTGCAGCCCGTCCGGATATCCGTTAATTGCCAGCCGTGTTGCCATTCCCTGACCGCCGAAAGAGGCGCGGTGGTACCGGCCCTTAGGCACGTAGACCACGTCTCCCTGCTGCGCTGAGAAGAAGGGCAATCCCTCGATCAGATAATCGATCTGACCTTCGAGAATGATCCAGAATTCGGCGTAGTCGAGATGAAAATGCCCTTTATCGCTATCCGGCGGGGGCGCCGCGCCGCGGCCTCGAATCACGTTGGCAAAACCGCGGTCGTCGGTGACGAAGGCGCCCGCCCGCTGACTGCCGTTGACGATCTGGCCGACAAAGTCGAGGTACGGGCGATTCCGCTCGCTGTAGGCGCCGCGGCCGGAGATGCGCACCGGCACGTACTTCACTCCCGCCATGGGCTGCGGCTGGTAACCGGCCTCGGCTGGGTAGAGCACGCTGGCGCCTGCAACCGTAACTTCGAAGCGCAGCGACGGTTTGTCGCCGACGGTCTCCGTTTTGAAAGGCACGCGGTACGGCACTTGAACGAGGAAGCCTTTGGAAGCGACAAAGGGCTCCTGGCCATCGATCGTGAAGCGGATCTGCCCATCCTGCACGACCCACCACGCCGGATTGTCGGCGTAGAGCTTTGTCGGCGTGCCCTCGCCAGGCGCCATCGAGATGTATTGCGCCTTGAGATGGGCGTCGTCAACGACAGTCAGACTCCAGTTCTGTTTCCCGGCATGTTGGGCCAGGATCTCCGACAGCTTCCAGTGCGGCTTGTGCGGCGCCGTGTAGGGCGTCAACTCCGCCGGTTTCGGAGCGAGTGCCACCGTTTGCCGGCCCTGAGCTGCGCCGGCCGGTGCCATCAAAACCGCTCCGCTGAGCATCAGCAATGCGGATCCCAATATGATTGTTCTTTTCGTTTGTCGCATCGGAGTTATCTCCCTTCTTTTGTGGGCAGCGCAAGTGCCACGAGTTCGGGAACGGCGCGAGACTCAACGCGTTGCAGCGGAGAGAATCGCCTGAAGTGCGGGCTTGGCCTGAGTCTCGCCGTCAAAGACCAGCGGACTTTGCCCCGCACGCCACGATCGTCGGTCATGGAGTCCCCAGAATGTAACGCGGTTGATGACATCCCTATGCTTCAGAAAGATTGCGAAAACCTTCGCATAAGCCTCAGCCTGCGACTGAAGAGACTCCGCCGTCGGAGGCGGTACGGCACCACGGCCGCCGCGACCACCGCCGCCCAATTGTCCTCCTCCGCCGCCTCCCATTGTGAGATCCAGTTCGGTGATGGCTACCTTCAGTTTCAAGGCTTTGTAGTTTTCGATTGCCTCATCGATTTGCCCGAGTTTCTGCGCGGTCATGCCGGGCACGCTCCAATGACCCTGGATTCCCACCGTTGTTATCGGAGCGCCGTCCGAGATGAGGCGTTTGAGGAGCACGAGCGAACTCTGGTGCTTGGGGCCGCTTTCGATGTTGTAGTCGTTGTAGTGCAACGCGACATCGGGATCGGCTTCGCGCGCAAATTTGAGTGCGTGCAGCAGATAGTCCGGCCCGACGACCTTCAACCACTGGGTCTGCCGAAGATTCTCTGTCGTCGCAGTGGTGCTGTCTCCGCCGTCGTTGATGGCTTCATTCACGACGTCCCAGCCCTTAATCTTGCCCTTATAGCGTCCCACCAGTGTGAGGATGTGATCTCTCAGCCTCTGCAAGGCGACTTCGCGGCTCGCATTCTGAAAAAACCAGGGATTGGTCTGCGAATGCCAGACGAGAGTATGGCCCATCGTCTGCATGTTGTTTTCGCCGCAAAATCTGACGAGAGCATCCGGTGCAGTCCAGTTCCACGTGTCTTCCTGTGGATGGACGGGCCCTGGCTTCATCGAATTCTCAGGCGTGAGCGCGTTGAAATGAGTCTTGATGAGTTCGAGTTCAGCGGAGTTGAATTCATCCGGTTTCCGGAAATCCAAAGCCGCCCCGATCAGGAAGTGATTCTTGTAGGCCTCTTTCAGCGATGACCGGTTCTGGCGCGGACTGGTGTCCATTCTGGTACTGAGAAGAACACCACTCGCCGCCAGAAATGCTCGTCGTGAAAAAGTGCGGCTGTCCATAGTTGGGGGGCGCTCAGACCTCGTCGTAAAGAACGACGGGGTAATTCTTTTGCGTCGTCATCGTGCGCTCGACGGGCGGCCACACGCGCTGGTGTCCGGCGGAGGCGATCCACTTCTGGCGGAGTTCTTCGTTCTCGAATTCCAGCTCGAAGCGGTAGTTGTGATTCGCCGGCGCAGTGCCCTGGATTATCGTGCGGCGCTTGAGCATCCTCACCCGGATGTGGCCCTCATGCTTCACGGCCTCGGGTGCAAAGACGTTGTGGAAAGTCTCGAGCATCTCGCGCTCGCGGGCCGGTGCGATGTCCATTTCAACGTAAAGGCGGATGTGTTTCGTCTGCGCTTGGGCCGGCGTGGCGAATCGGCCGAAGCCGAGAGCAGTGGCGGCCGCGGCGAAGGCGGACCTCAGGATTCCTCGTCTGTTCACATATCCCTCCAGGTCTCCAAATCAGTTTTCAATATGGTTCAGCGGCGGTTGGCACCGGTCAGCAATTGCGTCTTGGCAGACATGTCTTTCGCGACGCCCATGACGAACAACTCGAGCGGCTCGGACCCGGTGTTCGCGAAAACGCTGGATTCGCCGATCCGGATCGGGAGCGCATCACCTGCGCGCACCGGCGCTGTTTCCGGTGCCGTGCCCTTCACGGAGACCGTACCGCTGCCCGCGAGTACGTAATACGCCTCGCCGACGGCGTCGTGCATCAGCTCAGGGGTCGATGCGCCGGGAGGTACGAGCACGTGATCGATGTAGGCCCATGTCGTCGAAAACACCGAAGGACCGAGGACACGTCGCGAGACAACGGCCGTCGCAGATGCCGCAGCCGGCGCGGCGCCGCGGCCGGGGGGCCCGCCAGCCGGTCTCAGTAACGCTCGGTCCAGTCGCATCGCCATGAAAGTCGGAATAGGATCAAGTGAGGCTGCTGCGCGCGTGTCGCCAAGATCGAACGCGTCGTACACGCCGGCGATAAGCGACACGTTAAGATTCATCCATTGGACCGGCCTTGAACCCGCGTTATAGATCGCATGTGAATGGCCCGTCCGGCAGATGACTCCAGCCGGACCTTTGACTGTTGCCGTGCGGCCGTCGATCGTGAACTGAGCTTCTCCGTCGAGGATGACGAACATCTCTTCCACCGTGTTGTGAAAGTGGTGGCCAATGCCCGCTCCCGGTGGGATCTCACCGCGATGCAGAAAATTAAACTCCGGCGTGACCGCTCCCCGGTTCAACAACGCTGTGAACGCCATCGTCCCGGCGCCGCCATGTACAGCGGCCGATGGCCGGAAGGCAGTCGGATCCGTGCGAACGATGCGTCGGGCCAGCGTGTCCTGCGCAGCCTGCTGCACAGCCGGCCAAACAAGAGTCACAACGAAGCCGATGAAAACGGCGCGAGAGATGATGGTTGTCATACGGTCGCTCATGGGCGTTCCTCCAATGGTCAATCGGCTCGCAGGAGTCGTGCAGCCGCGAAGTGAGGGGAGCTTATGCCAGACTGCTTCACGCAACAATCGGTAATCAACACATTCTTGATATTCAAAACGTCTCAGTCAAAAGTCTTAATCACACAAGCTGCACTGTTGACGCATCGGGGTCCGTAGAAGCTAGTATTGGGCCGCTTCAATGAACTTTAGCAGGTTGATTATCGATCGACATGGGGGGATGGTGATGAGGAACAGTCTATTTGCAGTACTGCTGCTGGGCTTATTCGCGTCGAATACTTTTGCACAGACGGGCAACGGATCATTGGGCGGGATCGTTCAGGATCCTTCAAACGCTTTGATCCCGGGAGTGTCGATCACGGCGAAAAACGTCGACACTGCCGTTACGACCACGCAGATCACGAATGAAGCGGGAGTGTATAACTTTCCCGTTCTGCAACCCGGTACCTATGAGGTTTCCGCAGAACTTCCCGGCTTTAAGAAGTCCGTGCAAAAAGCCGAGCTGCCGTATGCGGGTCAGATACGCGTGAACTTCACGCTGGAGATCGGCCAGGCGACGCAGACAGTAGAAGTCACCACCAACACGGAATCCGTTTTGATTGAATCTTCGGCGTCGGTCAGCGACGTGTTGAACCAGAGAAAGATCGACAGCCTGCCGCTCGTCGGCAACAACGTGCTCGATCTTCTGGATACGTTGCCCGGTTTACGCGAGAGTCCTGCGGGCGATTCGTTCGACACCGTCAACGGTCTTGGTATCGATACCATCAACGTGACGCGTGACGGCCTGAGCATCAACGACGGTCGCTACGCCGCCGGCAGCACTTCAGGCGGAGCCGCGATCGCGGGCAAAGGCCGGTATCTGTTGTCCAGCACGACGCTTCTTCCCGACCTGGTCGGAGAAATCCGTCTGATTCTGTCTCCCGTTGATGCGGAACTGGGACGCGGTAACTCGCAAATCCAGATCAGCACCCGCTCGGGAACGAACGAGTACCGGGGTTCGGCGGCCTGGTATGTGCGCAACTCGGCATTCGACGCCAATTCCTGGTTGAACAACCACACGCCGTTTACCGACGCAGCGACCGGCGCGACGACCAACAGTACGCAGAAGCCGTGGAGAAACAATCACCAGTACACGGCGGCTTACGGCGGCCCCGTCAAAATTCCGGGCGTTTACGACGGACACAACAAGACATTCTTCTACTCGCTGTGGGAGCAGAACATCAGCAACACCCGGCAGATCGTGTATACCAACGTCCTGACCGACACTGCGCGGCAGGGCATCTTCCGATATTTCCCGTTCTTCTCCCCCATGGGATACAACGTCAACGCGACGATTCCGAATCAAAGGCTGCCGGTGACTGCAAGCACCGCGTCCTGGGTGGCCGTGGATGTCGCGGGGAATCCGGTGGCGCCGCCGGCTATGCCGGATGGGTCGCCGTACACCCAGAGGCTAAACTGCTTCAGCGTGTTCGGTAATATGCGACTGGACGCGACTGGCGCGATGGTCCCGTTTACTCAGGCCGATTGCCCGGGCGGCACGGCGATATTTCCGCAGTCCTCTCCGGCGGGTAACGGTTTGTGGGACGTCTACCGGGGAACGGTCGACCAGACCGGCTACATCAGGCGGCTGCTGTCCCAGATGCCGCGCGCAAACTTCTTCGGCGCCCTGGACGGCCTGAATCTTGCGCAGTACGCCTATTCGCAGAAAAGAGGCGGCAGCACCGGCCTGAACGCACAACAGATCACCGATCCGAACGCCAATAACAAGCAGATCAATATCAAGATCGATCACAACTTCAACTCATCACACAAGGCCGCCTTCAATTACACCTATCAGCGCGACAACAGCGACGGCAACGTCTCCTCATGGCCGGACGGACCGTCCGGCAGCGTAACGCGGCGGCCGCACGTGTTTACCGTCAACGTCACCTCGACGCTGGGATCGCGGATGGTCAACGAAGCGCGGTTCGGAATGAATCGCAACTACAACTCGACTGTGCCCGCGTATCTCAGTCCATACGACAACGCTCGAAAGCTTGGCGAAGAATATCTGACCCCGGGCGGTAAGAGCGCCCTGAATCCAGACTACAACTACCTCGTGCGTATCGGCAGTTCCACCGGGCGCGTGGGTTCCGCCGCCGGGCCTCTGAACACGCTGACATCAACCTCGTGGACCGAAAGCACTCTCTATAGTTACGCGGACACGCTGAGCTGGAGCAAAGGCAAACACGCCTTCAAATTCGGAGCCGAGTTGAGGCTGCCGCGAAATGCCGGCAACGGAGGCGTTGACCCCTATCCGAGCATCGTTCTTGGCAACAACGGCGCCGCGACACAGACGGTTGGGCCTTTCAGCACTGCTTCAAATTTTCCGGAACTGCCCGGCTTGCTGAGCGCCTCACTTATCGGCGGTGTCAATCCTCGAACGGATATCAACAGCCTGCTGTATTTCCTGAACGGGTCCGTCAGCAACGCGAACCATTTTTACTTCATCAGGAACTCTTCGAATGTGACCAGCGGTCGTTGGGAGGACGTCTCGACAGCCGGAAGACGGATGAAGACACAGATTCATCGCGAGTGGTCCGCATTCGTCAAAGATGACTACAAAGTCAGCCGGCGTCTCACACTGAATCTGGGTGTCCGCTGGGAGTTTTACGCGTCGCCGTATATCGATGGCGGCCTGACGTCGACGATTATCGGCAGCGGCTACGGCTCATTCGGAGCGGCGCGCACGGCGAATGCCAGCCTCGAACTGTTCAACAAAGATCCGTTTGCCTATTGGCTGCAGCCCGGCAATCTGTACTTGACCGGTTACGGAAGCAACCCGTTCGCCGCGGGACTTCTGCCCGAGGACTGCAAGGTCGGAGTGCAGCAGAACCCGCTTCTGCCGGCTTCGACATGCGATCCAACTTCGCTTTCCAGCATTCAGTTTGTCGGACCGGGCAGTCCGAATCCGAATGTGAAGGCGATACCGGAGTATTACGGCAACTTCGGTCCGGCGATCGGTTTCGCCTACACACTGCCGTGGTTCGGCGAGGGCAAGACGACGATCCGAGGCGGTTATCAGCAAACGTTCCAGCGCGTTCTTGTCAATAACAGCGGAGAGGCGAACGGCACGGATACATTCATCGGCCAGATCCCCGGCTCGCAGGTTAACGCTGCCACGAACATTAACGATGCAGCGTTCCAAGCCGTTATCAACTCTGGTCGCGCGGTCAACCTTGCGGATCTGGCGAACCTTGTTCCTGTTCGGCCGACAGTCGCTCCCGGCGGTGTGATCCCGCTTGGCGCGCGAGCGCAGAACATCGCAGGGATCTACGATTCGAATTACAAAGGACCGTACACGCAGAATCTCACGCTGTCGGTCACGCGCCAGATCAATCGGGCGATAACTGCGGATGTGCGATACATCGGAACGCTGGGCCGAAGACTGGACAGCGGCGTGAACCTCAACCTGCCCAATGTTTATAAGAATCCCGAGTTGTTCCAGGCGCTGATGGATGCCCGCGCGGGAACCTGCACAGCGAATGCTGTGGGGTACAAGTCGTATGCCGACAGAGGAGTCAATCCCTGCGATGTGAACGGCGATCCCGTTCTGCTGGATCAAATGCTGGCGGGTTTGAATCTCAACACCGGCCTTACCGGAACCGGCGGCGCATTCGGCAACGTAGGGACGATCAACGCCTCCGGCGTGTTCCAGAGCGGCGCTGCGCAACTTCGTCGCAGCACCACATTCCAGAACAGTCTGGCGAATGGCGATTTGAATACCGTCGCGGCAAACCTGCTGACGTTGAACCCGACCGGTTTGCAGGCGTTGCCGATCGATCCAAGTACAGGAGCCGGCTACTTCACGACCGTGGCTCACCCGACGCCGTCGCAGCGCGCGCTGCGAAACGGCTGCGACCGAATTGCGAACGGTTTCACGATGGTGCAGCAGACAGCGGCCGGCGGCGCGCAGGTTGGAAACACCGGCGCAGCGATTCCGTTGCGTTGCTTCGCGGAAGATTATTTGATCACCAATTCACAGTTCACCGGGATTACGTATCGCACCAACTCCAACAACAGCTACTACCATTCGCTGCAAGCGCAGATGACGGTTCGTCCGGTCAACGGCATCAACGTTCAGGGCACATGGGTCTGGTCCAAGACGATGGGTTTGAACGTCCCGGGCGGTCAGGGCAACTACGTCGATCCCACCAACCGCCGCTTGAACTATTTCGCGCAAGCGAGCAGCCCGCATGCCCTCCGGATGAACGGGACTGTCGAACTTCCGATCGGTCCCGGCAAACTTCTCTTCGGCAACTCTTCCGGTCTGGTTGCACGCCTGATCGAACGTTGGCAGACGAGTTTTATTTTGAACGCCGCCAGCGCAATCCGGACGTCCGCGTTGCCGGGCGTATCCCACTTTTATGGAAACCCCGGTTACCTGATCGCCAGCCCGAACTGGACCTTGCCCGAAGCGAAGTTCGATTGGGCTGACGGCGCCGCCTCGGGCACGTTATACGGCAACACCTATACGAGCGCCACGGATCCGCAATGCCTGGACGGCTCGCAGGTGGCTGCAGGCGACAGGATGGGCACGAACCTTCAGTCGGTTTGTACTCTGGTGGCCGTTGCCCGCCGCAACTCGGATGGAACGCCGGGCGAAGTGCTGCTGAAATACGGCAAACCTGGAGAGGTCGGCAACCTGGGCTTCGGGAACTTCGAATATTTCGGAAACTGGAGTCTGGACGCGAGCGCTAGCAAGATGTTCCGGCTCGGGGAAACGCAAAGCCTTCAGGTTCGCGTTGACGCGTCGAACGTCCTGAATCATCCGACCCCGGCCGCTCCCTCGTTCGCGGCCGGCGCATTCGGAGTCAGCGCGAACAAGACCGGTGAGCGATCGTTCCAGGGCCAGATCCGGATCAATTTCTAACGGTGAGGTCGGTGTAAATGAATCTTGTACCGAATGGACGCTTCCGTGCCGGACTCGCCGGGCTGGTGTTCGCGATCGCCGGGTGCTCGAACGATGCTCCGCAGTGGGCCGCCGCGAATCAACGTGTCATCGATGAATTTAAAGTGACAGGACGCACACGCGAGATGCCGCGCGTGAGTGTACCCATGCAGCTCGCAGCCGGCGAACCGATGGAGGCCGACAAACTTCCCACCATCACGCTCGCGCCCGGTGTAACGGCGAAACTCGGCTGGGGCCGCGGGGCGTTGCTCGAGCGGATCGAAATGCAACCGGGTGCCGAGTATCCGGAACAGATGCTGGGTGAGGAACTCATCATCATTGTTCAGGACGGATCGGCTACGGTGGCGATCGACGGCAAGGCCGCCGAACTTGGGAAGGATCACGTGCTCTATCTCCAACCCGGCACCAGGCGATCGGTCAAAGCCGGCCCGAAAGGATGGAAGGCGTTCGAAGTCTACTCCCCGGTGCGGCTCGATCATCTTGCCCTCGCCGGACAGAACACATCGGGCGCAAGTGTGACTTTTCCCGATCAGGGTGTCACGCCGTCGCTCGAACCCGGCAGCGTGGTCAACCTGAATGACATTCAGTGGACGCCTGTGGTCGATGCCGATACGACAAAGTCCTATCGGCGCAGCACCGCGCTCTCGCGGCTCATCTGGGGGAAGAATGTACAAATCAGCCTGATCCGTATGGATCCCGGCTCCGAGATCCGCCCGCACATTCATCCCGAGGACCAGTTGACGCACACGACACGCGGCACGCTCGATCAGGGCGTGATCGACAAGTCGTTCCCAGCATCGGGCACCGTGGGGCACATGCTGTATCTGCCGGGCGGCATGGTGCACTCGGCCAAACTTGGCGACACCGGCGCCGATCAACTCGACGTCTTCTGGCCCGTCCGTCCAGATTATGTCGAGCGCGCGCAGAAACAGCAGTCGCTCTATGAGCAGATCATTGCGTCCGGCATGAAACCGAACAAGCTCGCGGAAGGGTTCACGTTCACCGAAGGACCGACGTGGCTGAAGGGGAAGCTGTATTTCTCGGACATGTTCTTCAAGAACCCTGCGGCCGGCGACTGGACCGGAAGTCCGGCGCGTAGCCGGCTGATCGTGATGGAGAGCGACGGCAAATGGCGTGCGCTCTCGAACGGCATGCAGTCGAATGGCACGCTGGCTGCGCGAAACGGCAACCTGATCGTCTGCGACATGTTCGGTCACCGTGTGGTGGAAGTGGATCCTGCAACCGGACGGGTCGTGCGAGTGGTCCTGGACAAAATCAATAGCAAGCCGATCGACGGTCCGAACGATCTTGTGATGGATGCAAAGGGAGGCTTGTACATCACCGATCCGCAGTTCACTCCTGAAGCCCAAAAGAGCCAGCCCGGCAAGCAGGTGTACTATGTCGCGCCCGACGGTACTGCCAAAGTCGTGATCGGTCCCGGCGAATATGCGATGCCGAATGGCGTGGAACTCTCACCTGATGGCAAGACGCTCTACGTCAACAATACCTGGCAACATCCCGGTGAGAACTTCGTGTGGGCGTACAACGTCGCGAACGATGGATCACTGTCGAACAAACGGCAGTTTGCGAAGTTGAATCTCACACCGGAAGTATTGGGGGCGGCCAATCCCGCCGACCGCTTCGATTCTCGCGCCGACGGTACGACGGTCGACACCGATGGCCGGTACTATGTCGCGACGAGCAGTGGCGTGCAGATCCTTCTTCCCGATGGCACGTATGTCGGCACAATCTGGGTCCCGCAGTATCCGGTGAGCATCACGTTCGGCGGTGCAAATAATGACGTGCTATACATGGTCGGCGAGTCGTCGGCCTGGTCGATCCAGACGAAGGTCCGCGGCTTCCGTCACCCCGCGGGCATGAACTGATAACTTTCCTCGCTTCTGGACAGGAGTTGACAAATGACCCAGACCAGTTTGCGTCTTTGCCGGCAAATCGTAGTGATCGCCGGACTCGCAGCGGGCGTCGCCGCAGTCGCGACAAGCCTGGCGCAGTCATCCACTAACAAATGGTGGACCGGATACGGCAACGGCGCGGACAACTCCCGATATTTCGCGTCACGGCAGATCAACAGGTCCAACGTCAACCAGCTCCAGGTTGCGTGGAATTACCCCTATGGCGACACCGGCAGCGCTCCCATCGTCGTCCGCGGCGTGATCTACGGCCGCGGACGGAATGGATCGCTCGTGGCGCTCGACGCGAAGACCGGCAAGGAGCTGTGGATCCGCGAAAACATGAACGGCATGACGAGCCGCGGCATGAATTACTGGGAAAGCGCCGACGGACGCGACCAACGGCTGATCTTCGCGATGAACAGCCTGCTGCAGGAAGTCGATGCCAAGACCGGCAAGCCCATCATGTCGTTCGGCACGAATGGCGTTGCCGATGTGCGAATCGGTCTCGACGGGCGCGATCCGGCTACGATCGGAAACATTCAGTCGAATACTCCGGGCGAGGTCTTCGAGAATCTGATCATTCTCGGCAGCGCGACCGGCGAAGGCTACATGTCGCCGCCCGGCGACATTCGCGCTTACGACGTCCTCAGCGGGAAGCTGATATGGACCTTCCACACTGTGCCGCGTCCGGGCGAGTTCGGGTACGACACGTGGCCGAAGGATGCGTGGAAGTATATCGGCGGAACGAATAACTGGGGCGAGATGACGGTCGACACTCAGCGAGGCATCGCTTACATCCCGCTCGGTTCGCCTACGTACGATTTCTATGGAGCCGATCGTATCGGCGCCAACCTCTTCGGCGCGTCGATCGTTGCGCTGGATGCCCGCACCGGCAAGCGTCGGTGGCATTTCCAGATGGTGCACCATGATCTTTGGGATCTGGATCCCAGCGCTGCGCCGCAACTCACGACCATTCGACACAATGGGCGGAACCGGGATGTGGTCGCGGTTACCAACAAGACCGGCTGGCTTTATGTGTTCGACCGTGTGACAGGCGAACCCATGTGGCCGATCGAGGAACGTCCCGTTCCGAAGTCGGAGATGCCGCGCGAAGAGAGCTGGCCGACACAGCCGCATCCGACCAACCCGCCGCCGTTCGCAAAGCATACGTTCACGGTCGACGACATCAGCCCTTATCTCCCGGCCGACGAGGCCGACGCATTCAGAAAGCGACTGCTCGCCGCCAACAACAAAGGCATCTTCACACCGATCAGTTTGTCGGACACCGTGCACGTCCCGACGAGCAATGGTGGTTCTCTGTTCGGCGGCACGGCGACGGAGCCGGGAACGGGCGCCGTCTACATCGTCACTCACGACAATCCGGGCATCCTCCGCCTGCTGCGCCCCGGCGAGAACGCAGGCCGCGGTGGCGGGCCGCCGGCGGTTCCGCCCGGGCAGGTTGTTTATCAGCAGCATTGTCAGGGATGCCACGGCGCGGATCGGCTGGGTACCGACAATGGCGCACCGCTCATCGCGGCCGGCGCACCTCGCTTCGACGCCGCCGCGATCCGCACGGTGTTAGCGAATGGGAAGGGCCGAATGCCAACCTTCCCGCATCTCAGTGCCGCCGATGTAGACAATGTCGTTACGTTCCTGACGACGGCAGCTGCGGGTGGACGCGGTGGACGCGGCGCGGTGCCTGCAGGGTCGGGTGCTCCACCGGAGCTTGTCGTTGGATCCGGATCGGCGTCGACGCGACCGGAAACTCCCGGTGGACGCGGCGGCCGTGGCACGCCGCCGTATCCAGAGGGCGTCCCTGAGTTTGAACGTTATGTGATCAACGAGTACAACACCGTCGGCAACCGCATCAAGCCGCCGTATACCACAATCGTGAAAATTGATTTGAACGAGCCGAGCATCAAATGGCGCATCCCTTTCGGCGACGATCCGGCGCTCACGGCGCGCGGCATCACCGGCACCAGTATGCCCGCGCTGCTCAATGGCATCATCGTCACCGAATCAGGTCTGGTGTTTGGCGCCGGCGGTGATAAACAAATCCGCGCTTGGGACAGCGACACCGGCCGGCAGCTCTGGTCGTCGCGATTCGGTGGCAACTTCGTCGGCCAGCTTGCGATGTACGAGATGGATGGCAGGCAGTTCCTGCTCGTGCCTGCAGCCGCCACCGCAGGCGGTCGCGGCGGCGCACCCGCGGAGAATGCGCCGATGGGCTGGGTCGCTTACGCACTGCCAGCGAAATAATTCAAATTTGTTAACCTACACAGCAGTTGCGTACCTTCCTAACAATTGAAGTTGCGAACGCTCCGAAATTCGCTCTTTGGTATTGAGCTTCAACAGCGACACGGTAACTCGGCCAACTGGGGAGATCGGAATGATCATTGCGTTCTCGATGCGAAAGTGCTCCGGCCATCGATCATGACGTGGATCGAAAAGCCGAGTAATCGCACCAGTCTGGGAATCAACGGAAGCGATGTCCGTACCCTTGTATCTGTTGCAGAGTACGCATGACAGAGCAAGGTTGTCGAGCGTGGAAATTCCGCCGTGTTTACGACTGACAATGTGGTCTATCTGATGCGGAAACCCCACATCCTCATCGCTGATGAGACAGTACTCACATTGTGAGTTAGCACGAGAAGCTACTTCCAAACGTACTGAATCGGAGATATCAGTGGCCACCGGCGAGAATTTGGCGGGCCTTGGCCTTGGCCATCCGCAGTATGTGCTCCAACTCCATGAAGTGGTCGAGTTCTGCCTTCTCTTCGGGCGTTGCCGTGTGTTCCCTTTCTCTTTGAAGAAGCTCCTCGACTCTCTTCTGGCTCTGCAGCGACGGACGGAAATTGATCACTTGCTCGGGTGTCGTGCCCCCGGCAATAAAGTCGATTATTTCGTGATATGCAGGAATGGTCGTGCTCATTGCCACCAATGGTATATCAAGGAAGCGACTGAAAGCGACGTGATGCGAAGGAGGTCAACGTCAGCTTCCGGCTCACCAGGAATTTAATCGGAATTTCGGCAAATACTTCGGCGTTACTTATTAGGAATCGGCCTTCAGCTGCCCAGAAGCCGATTTCTGATCCTTTGGACCACCCGAAACTGGCTATTCGTTCCTCACATCCTCTCCGACGCGCGCCTGTATAATCGTCGGATAAGTTCGACCGCCGAAACAGGGCTTGCAGCGCGCATCTGAATGGAAATAGTCAGCCTCAAGATAAGGCATCGCGACGAAACGAAGGCAAGAAGTCCGCGGACGCTGTGCCGTGAGTGAAGCGAGTTCACTTCTTGTCGTGCCCCAGGGCCTGCGTGAAGCGGCCCAGCGCGGCAAACTAATCCCGTTCATTGGCGCCGGAGTATCCCGGCTTGCAGGCTGCCCCGGCTGGACCGAGTTCGCGGACGGCGCGTTGAGGTATCTCGTTGAGGCGGGAAAGCTTAGTTACGGCCAGTTCGACCAACTTAAGCACCTCGGCCCGCGAATGAAGCTCTCCATCGCATTGCAACTGCAGGCCGAGCATCAAGAAATAATCGATTTCAAAAGCGTTTTGCATCCCACGGGTCGTATGGATCACGTAAACGGCCGCCGCCTGTACGCAGCTCTTTCGAGAATAGGGAATGTATTTGTGACCACTAACTACGACGAATGGCTTGATTCGAAAGTCGTACTTCCTGAGCTGTCCCTGAAAGAGCCGTCTCAGGCCTCAGTTCCGCAAGTCGATCTGAAGCGCAATGTTATCTATCGACCAGAAGAACTCATTCCTGCAAAGCTAAGTCAACCCAACACCGTTGTTCATTTGCACGGCTGTGTGAGTGATCCCAAGAACATGATCATGACCACACGAGACTACATCCGCCACTATCGGAATGATCGGGAATTTGCCAAAGACGCCCAGAATGAGAATCGAGTGCTGACGTTTCTTGAACATCTTCTCCGGGAAAAGACTGTGCTTTTTATCGGTTACGGTTTAGAGGAACTTGAGATCCTTGAGTATGTAATCCAAAAGGCTCACAGAAGTCCCCACACTCAGTCGGAGGCGCGCCACGACGAGTGGCAATCCATGTAGTCGGCGAACACTGGCAGCATCTGAGCGGAATCTATACGGCTAACCTTGGTCCCTCGCTATTCGTGAGCGGTCACTTGCATGAACTGTATCGTCTGCTTAAGAACAATTTTGCTGTCTTCACAGACAATGAAAAGACCGCAACCGTTCAAGCGATTCGTGAGTTGCCAATCCCAGCAGGAGAAGAGCCGGAGCTACGCCTACGACGCACCCAGATGCGCTGGGTGTCGTCATTGCTCGGCAGCGGATACGGGCCGGCCGAGTCTTGGTATAAGGAGCTAACGGTCGATCCCGAAGTCGGCCGAACTCACGCCCACATTGATTTTCACTCCTATATGCAAACGCGCTGGGGGCCCGGCCCGAGCCCCTATCCCATTGAGGAGCTGGTCGGCTTCGCCGAAAACGGAACCCTGATCGAAAAGCTCCATGGCTTTCAGCCAGGCAGGTCTTTCGAGAGCCCGACGCGAGAAGCTCTCGTGCAGTCCCTAGAGGAGGCCGTCGTGCAACATCCGAAGACCTTCATCGATATTCTGCCAACTTTCGTCAGCGTTCAACCGCGATTCCAATGGGCCGTGGTCAATGGATTCAAGCGAAAGTGGGCGGATACGAGTCCGCAGAAAGAGGCATTTGACTGGAGTACGGCATGGGGCAAATTGATCGCTTTCTTTGAAACTCTGTTCTCGTCAGAAGCGTGGTGGAAACCGAACCCGCCGGAGGCCGATTCTGATACGCCCGTTGAAACCGATGTCCCTGTCACAATCGCGGATCTTCTTCAGGAGGGCACACGAAATGATGAAAAAGCCTTTGCGCCAGAGCTTCTTCCTCGGACATGGAAGTTGATCACGGTGTTGCTCGCAAGGATGCCTAAGGCTAAAGAACCTGGGGAGGACCCTGTTACTCGTTCGATCAATACGCCCAAAGGGCGGTCGATTGAAGCGCTCTTCAGTCAAGCATTGCGGACATGTCGCCTTGAGCACAACGCAACAGGAGGTCATGATTCGGCGTGGGAGAAGATGCATGGCATTTTCGAGCAGGAGCTGCAGCATTGCCGGAACGACAACTATGAATTCTCGACGTTGAGCGGCCAATACTTCGCGCACCTTGATTGGATGTCTCATGAATGGCTGTTGCGACATATCAACAGTATTTTCCCTGTGGCATTCCCTGCGAATCTTACGTGTGCTGTTGAAGGACTCGCGTATGCACCCTCGACCCGCCCGACTTATGCGTTGCTCGTGCAAAACGGTATTTTGGATTTGGCCCTGCAATTGAATCTCAGGACTGATGGCCGCGAGAAACTAATCCAGCGGTTAGTGTTGGCCTACTTATGGGGCGACGAAAACCTTGAATCGCCTCGGCTCAAGACCCTTTTTAATACCGACCGAAGCGAGGATTTAGAGAGCGGTGTGGATCTGTTGTGGAGTGCCAATCCAGACGAACTAGGGGCGGCACAGATTGAGCGTATTCTTCTGTATTGGGATCGTTGTATCGCGTGGAGTCAGCGGAGAGAGGAAACGCCGACAAAGCTATTATCTTCTCTGAGCCACTTTGCTCGTTTCGTCCAAACCATCGGACCACGAGAGTTGACTTTGTTGCTGGCTGTTGCACCCTACGTTCACGTGGGGCATCGCTCCCATGAATTTACAAAAGAATTGTATAGATGGGTCGACAAGAACGCAGATGAAGTTGTGACTATTCTTAGGAAGCTCATCGAAGCGCGGAGGCCGGACTACGATTACGAAGACAAACTAAAGTCATTGCTCCAGAAGCTCGCTGCTCAGGGAAAGGTGGAAGAGGTCAGGGTGTTCGCTGAGCAACTCCGCAAACATATCCCCGGCATGCTGCAGCTGTATGCGAGTCTGAGTGGGCCACCAAAGTTAGTTAGATGCGAGTTGACTTCCGCAAATGTGCTGTGAAAGTTCGCGGGGAGCCACTTCCTGCCAATCAGTCCCGGAGAAACCAGGCAGCATTTACTCCCGAGAAGGCGGCTTCGGGAAAGTTGAATCTGGGGGGTTCGTGCAAGCGGAAGGCAACATTCCTCCCCATAAGTCGCCCAGTGTTTAGCAATGCCCGCACGTATGAACCTCAGTTGTCGTAATACCGCGAGCTCAGCTCAAGAGTTTCTTGGTGAGCCGTGTATCACACGAAAGATCTCAACGCCGTCACGTTGGGCTATTAAAGCGCTATGCGCGATTAGGCCATCTGGCCGGCCACGGCAATCCGCCGAACGGCCGCCTCGCCGAGCCGCTCGCGGAGCTGCGTCAGATACAGACTGCGTGGTGTGACGTGCCTGTCGAGCGACTCGATGTGACCGTTTTCTTTCCCCGGGTCCTGCAGCGGAATGTTGAACACGACCGCGTTGACTCCGATGTGCCCGAACGAGTAGTTCTGCGCGGTCGGCGGTTTCTGCACGAGGAAATCTCCTTCGCAATTCCAGAACACCGTATTGGCGCCGGCCCACCCGATATTGATGTTCTTCCAGAACCGCGCCGTGAGCGGTGCCTGAACGTTGTCATATAGACTGCCGGTTGCCCACTGCTCGTGCGGTTCCTGAGGGGCTCCCCATTCTTAGGACCAAAAAACAGCATGCTTAAGGTGGACCGCTGCCTCTTGAAAATGGGTTTATAGATTAACCGCCGTTGGGCCTGTGCGTAACTGTGAAAAAGCCGGAGCCGTTCTTGCGCAGGCTTTTTCAAGCAGCGGTGGAAATCATCAAGAAAAAGTTGCCGAAGGCCACCTTTATCGATTTCCACGGCTGCGGCAGTTTCCACAGGCCTCCCCTTCCGAAACGTTTCTTTCTTTTTGGTTCTTTTTCTTTCTTTGTCCAGATCCGGCTTCCGTCGAGAAATAATTCGCGCCACGATCGTTTATAGACGACGTTCGAGATCCTGCCTGACTCTCAGCATGCCGTGAATACATCCTCAAAGCGTTTTCTTCCGAGCTTGGAAGTAGATCGCGGCCGGTGTTTGATAACCCAATGCCTGATGAGGGCGCGCGTGATTGTAAAAACCAAAATAGATTTTTAGATTGGCCATCGCTTCCGGCACGTCCAGATAGTCTTTCAGGTAGATCTCTTCGTACTTCACCGTCCTCCACAAACGTTCGATGAAAATGTTGTCCATCACCCGTCCACGTCCGTCCATGCTGATGTCGATGCTGTGATCCTCCAACCGGCCCGTGAAATCGTGGCTCGTGAACTGCGATCCCTGATCTGTGTTGAAGATGTCTGGGCGCCCACGTTCCAAGGCCCAATTCAGCGCTGAAACACAGAATGACGTTTCCAGGGAAACGGATACTTCCCAAGCCAGCACATAGCGGCTGAACCAGTCCATCACCGCCACCAGATAGATGAATCCTCCCCGCAATCGAATGTAGGTGATGTCGCTGCACCACGCCTGGTCCGGCCGGTTGATTGTTAGATCCCGCAAGAGATACGGATAAATCTTGTGCCCCGGCGCCGGAAGCGACAGTCGTGGTTTGGGGTAGATCGCCTCCAATCCCATCAGACGCATCAACCGGCGCACCCGCTTCGGATTGACCGGATATCCTTGCTCGTCCAGCCACCAGACCATCTTCCGAACCCCGTAAAACGGTGTCCGCGTGTACTGCTCGTCCAGCAGTCGCATCAAGCGCAGATTCTCGGCCGTCTCTGGTGCGGCTTCGTAGTACAGCCCCGACCGCCAGACTCCAGCCAATCCGCACTGCTGGCGAATGCTCAGCTCGTTGTCTAAGGAAATCCATTCCCGCCTCTGGCTTAACGCGACAGGCCGGACTTTTTTTTCAACCAGTCGACTTCGACCTGCAATTGCCCGATCTGCTGGTACAGCTCCGCCTTCAACGCACTTTCACTTGTGTCGGGTTGCGATCGCCGATCTGCAAATACCGCCGGCACTCCATCAATCGCTTGCCGCTTCCAGTTTGTGACCTGATTGGGATGCACCCCGTAATGGGACGCGATTTCCTGGATCGTCTTCTGACCTTTGATTGCTTCCAGCGCGATTCGCGCCTTCATTTCTGCGCTGAAACTCCGCCTCTGCTTCGACCTCGTTTTCATTCCTGCTCCGTTCCGAGGCCGCGATCTTACACCTTATTCACTGGTCCGAATTTTGGGGAGCAGCTCATCGCTCGATGAAAACGGACTCGTCGCTTTGCAGTCGAGAAACACGTTTCCGCTTCCCGTGGGCTGACCCGTCATGAAGGAGTGGCGGCCCTTGTCGGAGTGGCATCGCTGGACGAGCCCGAGCTGCCCGCGCAAAGCGAAGGTGAATCGCCGAGCCCCCATCCTGCGTGAAACAGGTTCTCGCGACACGCAATCCTGCACCGTAATCCACTTGGACGCGCCTTGCGTGCCGACCATGCTGTTAACGAAATGAAGCGCGGTGGCATTGCGCACCCAGCCGTTCTTCATGTTGTCGAACGTGATGAAGTTTCTGTAGTGATTCTCGTCCGCGTAATACTCCTCGGCGGTGTAGTTCGGACGATCCATGTTGCCGTATTCCGTTGACCGAATCGCCGGATCGAATTCCGACATGCCGCGCAGATTCTCGATGCCAACGTGTTCAATGCGGCCTGGCTCTTCGTACTTGATCACTTCACCGCCGCCCCAACGTTTGTCAATGGCGCAGGTGATCGGCGCGTCGATGGTGATCGTGTTTCCCTGTACGTCCAGCACCAGGCGGTCCCATTCGACGTTGAACGGCCGCCAGCGACTCGCGGCTTCCGGCCCGGACATGCCAACGGCATCGATCCACTCCTGATTGCCGATACGCCGCACAATCACCGTGTCGCCCGGTCTGAAGCCCTGAGCCGATGCGACTCTGAAAGTGCGCGCGCCGACCGGCACGTAATCATCGCTGACACGTTGTCGCGTCTCGTCCTTCGTCGTCATACCGGAAGCGCCGGCCACCACAACAAGAGTCCCCGGACCCGCGCCGCCTCGCGCACCGGCCGCACCACCACCGCCCGTGCGGCCCGTGCCTGTGCCGATAAGAATCGTGCCGGTGTCGCCCATGCCCTCTCCCCGCAGGACCACACCGCTGGCTTGAATCCTGACCGGCGTGGCCATGCGGTAATAGCCCGCTCTGAGGAGCACAGCGCCGCGGAAACCGTTCGTGTCTGGCTTACGCGAAGAAAGCTTGTCAATAGCGGCCTGAATGTTCTCGGTGTTGTCACCCGCGACCGGCCAGATGGTTTCGCGGACAGGCACGTTAGGAATCGCCACGCCGCCGCCTCCGTACCCGGCGTGAGACGCATCCAGCATGACGTTTCCTTGTTCATCAGGAACGTAGACGAGCTTACCGTCTATGCCGGGATAGACTCTCGACACAGTCAGTGGAAGGTCCTGCGCTTGTGCTCGCGACAGAAACGCCGGCGCCATAGCCAGCTGCAGGATGCTTCGTCGAGATAGCGCTGTGGTCATATTCGCCTCCTCCAGTCGGGGAAGTATAGATCAGGCCAGAATGAGCGAAGAGCCGGGCACGTAATTGCGGATGTCTTCGTCGATTAGCGACACTTGCAAATTGCGGCGCGACAGCTGCGCATGCTCACGCGCTACCGCTTCGGCTCTCGTACCCTGGCGGTGGGCCACTGCGTCAAGGCTCGGCATGAAAACTCTCGTTCAGTTCCATGTATTCGCCGAATGTATCGACTGTGATATGCCCGATCCCATCCAGGCGAGCCTGCAAGGCCTTCGCGCACCAGTCGGCTCAAGGCTTCACAGACCGGCGTGCGGGAAATGCCCAAACGGGCAACCAATTGGGGTTCAGAGAGACGGCCTCCGGCTGCGAACTGCCCCTTCAGAATTAGTTCACGTAACGCCAACACGCCGCGGCCGACCTGGGTCTCTTCGTTTTCTGTATACATATTTAGTCCTTTCGTTCCGTATGCCAGACGCCGCGCTTGCCGCGACTATACAGCCCTGATAATCGATAAACTATTTCGTTTAAGTAATTTAAATAAAGTATCAGCGGTTTGATTGACATTGCAATTGAGGCTGTAATAGAAGACCTGCCAAGTAGTTCTGTATACAATTTCGCGCTCCGCGAACTTTTCGAGAGAGGACATCTTCTATGGCCATCAGAGCGGTTGGGGTGATTGCGGTTGTGCTGGCAGTCTGTGGAGTCGGTTTTGCCCAAGGTGACCGAGGAACGATCACGGGAACAGTTAATGATGTTTCGGGCGCCGTCCTGCCGGGCGTCGGCATCGCTGCAACGAACACTGAAACGGGAGCTCGATCCGAGACAGTTACCACTGAGACCGGCAACTATACGCTGGCGCAACTGACGGTCGGCTCCTACGAATTAACAGCCGAGTTGCCAGGTTTCAAAAGATATGTGCAACAGGGCATTCGCGTAATTGTTGCTCAGACATTGCGAATCGATGTGAAGCTGCAGGTCGGCGCGAACACCGAAGAAATTACGGTGAACGCCGACGCCACTATGCTCAGCACCGAGACCGGTGCAATCAGCCATACCATCCCGGCGCAACGGCTGGTCGATTTGGGTCTGCTTGGCATAGGCGGTACGTACTCGTCCAGCCAGGGCCTGCGTTTCTATCAGACCCAGATTCAGTTAATCCCCGGCGCGTCAGTGCCCGTGGCGGGCTTTATCGCCGGCGTTCGCGTCAACGGCGCGCCCAATGGCACGCAACGAACACAAATTGACGGCATGGACTCGACCAACAGCATTAACGCGGTGCAGGCGGGAACGGGCATCAGCGTGGATGCGATGCAGGAGACCGCGATCCAGACCAGCAATTTTGCGCCGGAGTTCGGGGCTGTCGGTGGCGGACTTTTCAACATTACGACTCGGTCCGGCACCAACAAGTTTCATGGAGCCGGATATGACTATCTGGCCAACGAAGCCTTTAACGCGTCCACTCCATTCGTAAATACCCGGCCGCGCATCCGGCGCAACAATTATGGATTCAATTTCGGCGGCCCGCTATCGCCGCCAAAACTGTATAACGGCCGTGACCGGTCATTCTTCTTTGTCAACTTTGAACAGTACCGCGAGTTCTTCGTGGTCAACGATACGACGATAACCGTTCCCACTGCCGCATACCGCACGGGCAACTTCGCCAGCGCGCTGACCGGCCGGACTCTGGGTACCGATCCACTGGGAAGACCGATTCTCGAGGGCCAGATTTTCGATCCCTTGACGACACGGAGCGTAAACGGTGTACTCGTTCGCGATCCATTTCCAGGAAACATCATTCCGCCGGAACGCCTGGATAAAGTTGCTCTGGCAATTCAAAAGTTAATACCGGACCCGACTTCGCCCAATCTTCTGGCGCTGAACTACAGGCCTTCGTTCCCCAATGATCGCGTTACGAGCAACTGGTCGCTCAAACTCGATCACCAGATCAACACAAAGGCCAAAATCTCTGGTCTGTACCTGACGAATTGGAGCAATGCGCAGTATTCGCAAAGCTTGAATGGATCCGAGGGGCTTCCGGCGATGATCACCGCGACCCGAGGCACGTTCAGCAGATCCCATAACTGGCGTCTGAATTTCGACTATTCGCTCTCGAACACGCAGCTTCTCCACCTTGGCGCCGGACTCCTTCTCTACCAGCTTAATGATCATTCCCCGACCACGGATTTCGATACTTCCAGCCTCGGTCTTTCCGGAGTACCGAACCCAGGCGGCCGATTCCCTACGATCAGCGGACTGTGCAACACCGGGTTGGGCACCAACTTATCCCCCTGCACCAGCACCGGCGGAATGATGAACATGGGGCCTGGAGTGGGAGGCGCCCAGTCGCTTACGAAACAAATGACGCCGACATTCCAGGCTTCCTTGACCGATGTCCGCGGCAACCACACGTTCAAATTCGGTTCAGAACTCCGCATTCTCGGCTACCCCAACCTGAGCCTGGCACAGGCAAATGGAGCCTTCACCTTCTCGCCGAATCAGACAGCGCAACTCTCGACTTCTGCTGGTAACGTTCAATCCTCAACCATCAGCGGCGGGACGAATGGATTTGCATACGCAAGTTTTCTCCTGGGACTGGTGAATAACGGAACTGTTAACCCGGCCGCGAGCCTGAGGATGGGCAAGCGCTTCATCTCGTTCTTCGCGCAGGATTCGTGGAAGGTCACGCGCAAACTCACTCTCGACTACGGTCTTCGCTACGATCACTTCACGTATCCGAGGGAACAGTACGGGAGGCAGCCTTCCGTATCGCCAACGGTAGGAAATCCCACGGCAGGCGGAATTCCGGGCGGCATCGTGTACGAGTCCACCTGCAATTGCTCATTCGCGAAGAATTATCCCTTCGCGTTCAGCCCACGGCTGGGTCTGGCTTATCAATTCCTGCCGAAAACTGTGTTCCGCCTGGGCATTGGTATTTCCTATGACGGCACCGCAACCGGCGCGACCGGTACCGCATCCGCCGCTCCGAGGAACGACTTCAGTGCTCCGGGCTTTGGCAGCGACGCGATGACGCTCTCGAGCGGAGTACCGCCGGCGTATGTTCTACCCTGGCCGAATCTTTCTCCCGGCGCTTTTCCAAATCCGAACTTCCCGGCGAATCTGAATGGTCCGCCGAACGTAGTCGATCCGAACGCCGGCCGTCCCGCTCGCCAGGTGCAGTGGAGCCTGGGAATACAGCGTGAGATTATCCCGGATCTGGTTGTCGATGCCGCCTACGTGGGGAATCGCGGAGCGTGGTGGCTGAGCTCAACGCTGGTGAACTACAACGCGCTGACTCCGGAGATGCTTCTCGCCAAGGGCCTGGATCTCAATAACCCGGCCGACCGCGCGATTCTGCGGGCGCCGATCAGTTCTACCGCGGCGGGTCGTTTTCAGAACAGGGTTCCCTATCCCGGCTTCCCGACCTCCGCAACCGTGGCGCAGTCATTAAGGCCCTACCCCCAGTTCTCAAGTGGCTTGACACCCTTATGGTCGCCACTGGGCCGGACCTGGTACGACTCGTTGCAGTTGAAGGTGACCAAACGCGTTTCTCATGGACTGGACGTCGCGTATGCATTTACGTGGGCGAAAGAACTCCAGATGGGAACCGAGGGGGGAGTCATCAATGGAGTCCAGAATCGCGCTGCTAACAAGACAATCTCGGGTTTCAGCCGGCCGCTGGTGAGCGTCATCAGTGTGAACTACCGGCTGCCGGCGCGGGGACCGAACAAGTTTGTTTCACAGGTCGTCCGCGACTGGGCGATCGGCGCAACCCTGAGCTACTCGAGCGGGTTGCCTATCCTGGCGCCCGCGTCCACGAATAATCTCAATACTCTCCTGTTTCAGAACACGTTCGTTAACCGCGTCGCGGGAGAACCTCTGTTCCTGAAAGATCTGAACTGCCACTGCATCGATCCGACAAAAGAACTGGTATTGAACCCGGCCGCGTGGACGAACCCAGCGGACGGGCAGTTCGGCACGGGTGCGGCCTACCACAACGATTACCGGTATCAGCGGCGGCCGTCGGAATCGATGAGCGTCGGGCGCGTCTTCAGATTCGGGGAGGGCATGGCGCTTACAATGAGGATGAATTTCCAGAACATTTTCAACCGCCTGCAAATGCAAAATGCGACCGGAACCAATATCCTGGCGCCCACTACCAGGGGCCCGAATGGCCTGCTTACCGGCGGTTTTGGATTCATCAATTACGTCGGCGGGAGCACGTTCCAGCCGCCGCGACAGGGTACGCTCGAGATGCGGCTCCAATTCTAGGGTCCGGGCTCGGCCGGCCGGCGGAATATTCGTGGGCGGTCTATGACTGTCTATGACCGCCCACATTGGGTCGGCAACAGAAGTTTATCGATGACTTGGCAACAACTCTACGATCCATTCAATAACCGGCTCCTCTCGACGGCGGTGTCCGCCTTACCGGTACTGACGCTCTTTTTCGTCCTGGTCGTGTTAAAGAAGCGCGTCTGGATTTCGGCATTGAGTGGGCTGCTGGTAGCTGCTGGACTGGCCTTACTGATTTTCAAGATGCCTGCCGTGCTGATCGCTGCCGCTGCAGGTCACGGATTCATTTTCGGCATGATACGCATTGCATGGATCGTCGTGGCCTCGATCTTTCTCTACAACATCGCCTCCGAGACCGGACAATTTCAGGTGATGAAGGATTCGATTGCAGGCTTGTCTTCGGATAAACGCTTGCAGCTTGTCCTGATTGCTTTTTGCTTCGGCGCGTTCTTGGAAGGTACCGGAGGCGGCGGCGCTCCGGTGGCAATTGCCGGATCGTTTTTGATCGGGTTGGGTTTCAAGCCGTTTGAAGCAGCGACGCTTTGTCTCATCGCCAACACTGCTCCGGTAGCCTGGGGTGGCGTCGGCAATCCGATTCGCGTACTGGCCGGAGTGACGGGGTTGCCCGAAGCGCAATTCAGCGCGATGGCTGGGCGCATTCTGCCGCCGCTCTCGTTGATTTTGCCGCTCTGGTTGGTGCGCAGCATGGTTGGATGGCGCGAGACGTGGCAGGTTTGGCCGGCATTGTTGGTCAGCGGGATGTCCTTCGCCGGAATGCAATTCTATTGGTCCAACTTTCAGGACGTCGGCCTGGTTGATGTTGTTTCCGCCATCTTCTCTCTGCTGGTGATGGTCGCGTTCCTGAAGTTCTGGAAACCGGCGCAGGTGATTCCGGTCGCTGGCAATTTGGCGACCTCGACCAGACACCATTCCACGGTGGAAGTATTGAAAGGCTGGTCGCCGTTCATCGTCGCGTCGATCTTGATTTTTGTCACCGGCTTGCCTTCGATCGCCAGGTATTTGAACTTCGATGTCTTGAGAATGCCGATGCCGTTCCTGCACAACGCCGTGCTGAAGATGCCGCCCGTCGCTCCGCAACCGGCGCCCGAAGATGCCACAGTGAATCTCAACTTCATCGCTATTCCTGGAACGACGGTTTTCATTGGCGCTATCATCGCGGCATTGCTGGCGGGGCTGCCGTGGTGGAAACTGCTGCACCTGTTCAAACGCACGGTCGTGCAAATGATCCCGTCCATATTGGCGATCAGCTTCATGGTGGGCCTGGCGTATGTGACACGCTACTCCGGAATGGATACGATCATGGGCCTGAGTTTGACGGGCACGGGCTGGCTGTTCCCGTTCTTCGGCACGCTGCTCGGCTGGCTGGGCGTGGCATTGACCGGCACAGACGCCGGATCCAATGCCTTGTTCGGCAACCTGCAAAAGGTGACGGCGGAGCAATTGAGCCTGAGCCCAATTCTGATGGGCGCGGCGAACTCGACCGGCGGCGTCATGGGCAAAATGATCGACGCGCAATCCATCGTCGTGTCGAGTTCCGCCACGAATCAGCAGGGTAATGAAGCGGCCATCTTCAAAGCCGTCTTCTGGCACAGTATCGTGCTGGCGTCCCTGGTCGGTTTGATCGTGATGTTGTATGCCTACGTTATGCCGTGGGCAATTCCCGGAAACTAAAACAAGTATTTCAATCCCAGTTGAAGCTGGCGCAAACGCAAGCATCGATTGTCTTGCGGAAACAACGTGTCTAAACCCTGGTTCCGGATGCCGCTGGTCGTATCGATCGACTTGGACCACGTGTAGTTGCTGGTCAAGCTCATACCCTGGCTGAAGCGCCTTGTGACCTTCACGCTGCCGGAGTGGTAGTTGGCGTTGCCGCCGTCGTGAACGTATTGAATAACGCCGAAGTTCGGGAACGGAACACGCGAAGTGATATTGCCCGTAGTGCCGGGCACGGCCTGATTGAGATTCTGGAAACCGTAAAGGTGGCGGCTCGCCGACCCAAGGTAGCCGGCCTCGATGGCCCAATCGACACCGACCTGTCTTTGAATATTCAGCAGGTACTGCATCGTGTACGACGTCGCATGGTCATACGACGCAAGGTATGCATAGGGCGGCGGCACCTGCGCGATGGCGCCATTCCCTCCGGGGATTGAATTACTCCAACGCAGCGTCGGGTTTCCAATATCCGAATTGATCGTCACACGCGCCGCAATATTGCGCGCCATGTCGAAGTACATCGCGTTGCCGATATCTGGTTGTAGAACAGACCGAAGCCGGTGCGAATGACAGTTTTGTTATCGAGCGTGTAGGCAATGCCGAGGCGGGGCGCAAAATTCTTGTACTTCGTTTCGATGAGGTTATAGCGGAAGGGAAAATCTCTGCTACCAGCCGACGGCCTGTCCGTCTTTGCGATGATCCGACCCGGCCCGGTAGATGCCGTTCACCGGCAGGTCTTGTTGAATACTGCGGGTGTCAAAGGTCGGTTCCGGCAGTGAAGGATCGCGAGTGAAAAGGATTCCTTGATATCCACCGACGGAGCCTCCGTTTCCGGAACGCGCGGCATGACCCTTGGCGCGCAGCGCAGCGCCCACAAGATTGAACAGCGGCGCCTCCAGCACCACCGCCATTCCGCCGGAATGCGTAAATCGCGCTGCGTCGGTGGTCATTTGGACGTTCATCCCATGGTCGATGAGATTCACCATGTGTTGCGCGTGGGTCTCCGGCTGCACGCTGCCGCCCATGTTGCCGAAAGTCATCAGGGGCATTCCATCCTTCGCAACGAAGCCCGCGATGATTGTATGAAAGGGCCTCTTGCGCGGCGCAACCACATTTGGACTCGCCGGGTTCAACGAGAACGCCCCTCCACGATTGTGAAGCACGAAACCGTAAGGCGGTACGGTGGCACGGCTGCCATACACGCTGAACACGCTGTGAATGAGCGAAACCATGTTGCCCCAGCGATCGGCCGTGGTGAGATAGATCGTTCCCCCTTCGAGTCCTCCGGTGTTCGGCGGCGAGTTGGCTTTGTCCGGGTTGATCTTGCCGCACAGCGTCGCCGCGTAAGTCTTCGCCAGGAGTTTGTCGACGGGTATGGTCGAAAACTTCGGGTCGCCGTTGTAGGCATTGAGGTCGGCATAGGCGAGTTTCTTCGCTTCGATCATCAGATGCCAGTAAGTGGGATCGCCCGGTCCCAGCTTTCCCAGGTTAAAGCCGAGTTTCGGAACGCAGACCTCTAGAATGTTCAGCATCTCGAGGGCGGCGAATCCCTGGCCGGGAGGCGGAAGCTGATAAACGTCGTAGCCGTGGTAGTTCGTCGAAATCGGTTCTACCCACTCTGATTGAAACTCCTCCAGATCCTTCGGGCCCATCACTCCGCCGTTCGCGCGAACCTTGGCGACTATGGCTGTGGCGATCGGGCCGCTATAGAATGCATCGCGGCCGCCCTTCTGCATCAGGCGCAGGGCCGTCGCGAGTTGCGGGTTGCGAATGATGCCGTACAGGGACGGGGCCTGCCCCCCGACCAGAAAGGTCTGAAGGGAATCGGGATCGGCGCGCAATCCGGCAGCAGCCCCTCGAAGATCACTGGCCCGGCGCTCGGCCTGGCCCCAACCCTGCTCTGCGATCTGAGCCGCACTCTCAAAGGTCTCCTTGAACGTCAGGGTGCCGAATCGTTTCAAGAGGGCGTCGTAACCGGAGATCGCGCCGGGTACCGTGGCCGAATTGACGCCGCTGCTCGGCACCGCGCGTACTTTCAGTTGTTCGGTGAAGAATGCCGGCGTCCAACCCGCAGGCGCCCATCCGGCAGAGTTCAATGCATAGAGCTTCTTGTCTCGAGCCGACCAGACGAGAGCAAAGAGGTCTCCTCCGATTCCCGTATCGTTCTGCGAAGTGACATCCAGAACAGCGCCCGCAGCCACTGCCGCGTCGATGGCGTTGCCTCCCCGTTTGAGAATGTCGAGCCCGGCTTGCGCGGCCAGAGGATCGCTGGTGGCCACCACCCCATGTCGAGCGATGACCTCGGAACGTCCCTGCGCGGTCCAGCCCTGCGCGCGCGTACCGGGCACCGCATTGATCGTAGCCGTTGGCTGAGGCGCCCCCGGCGTCGGAATGCCGAATGCATTGGGGGACTGCGCCGTCTGGCTTGCCGACGCGAAAGTCACGGCCAGCAATGCTCCGGCCAGGCACAGGCGAAGTGGGCTGTTCACGAGAATTCCCCTTTCTGGTGACGGCATTCTACCCTAACGTGGTTGGAACCTTCAGCCAACACATAGGTGGCTCCGAACGGACTACCGGCGCATTGTCCCGATTCTTGTCAGACGTGCTTACTTCGCGCTTTTGGACTCCGCCTCGGGTTCGTAAATCTCCGTGACGCCGGTGAAGAAGGCCTTGCCTTGGGCATCCTTGATGCTTGTAGCGATACCGATGTCGGGAAAGTTACGGGCGGGAGAGCTGGTTACCTTGATCCTGTCGCCGATCTTCAAGGAGTCACGGGTCCAGCCACGGCGCATCAAGGTGTTCGGGCTCGGAAGTTCGAAGTGCCAGTTCACCTTCTCACCCTTGTCGTTGGTCACGTCGACATGAATCCAGGCGTGAGGGCTCTTCCATTCAACCTTGCTGACTGTGCCTTCGACTTCGACTTTCTTGCGTGAGTCGTATTCGGACTGGGAATGATGCGCCAGGGCCGCCGGCGCCAGGGCCAGGCTGAGCGCGAAGATGGTGGCGAGCGTAGTTTTCATTTCTTGTAGAGTTTGACGTCCTGTTCGTTGTCGATGCATATCTCTCCGAGCATTTGAGTGTCGACCTGGATGGCCATTTCGACCGTGACGGTCCAGGGTTTCGTGTAGGCCTTGGGATCGTTTACGGTGATCTCGACCTGCATGATTCCGAAATTGATGCGCCGCAGCTTCTCCGTGACGCGGGCGGATTCTGTGATCGGGCTGCCCTGGATGTCGAGCCACATGTCATCGCGGATGCCGTTGGTTTCGATGACGAGCGTGTCGCCTTCCCAGCGACCTGTCGAGTAGCCGTTCCAGGTCGGGTTGGGATTCTCCGGTAGCGGCCGTCCGTCGAGATAGATCTCGCGGTAGGCGTCGTTGAACTCGTGCAGGACCACCATCATGCTCGGCGTCTGCACGATCCTCTGATATTGCGGCAACGTCCATGCACGCGGATAGTTTGGAGGCATGCAGTATGTGTGCGGATCTTCGCGGCCGCCGTTTGCTCGGCGTTCCTTCATTTGCTCCCTCGACCAGTCGGTGTAGGGAAGTCCGCCTTGCAGCCGGGTTCCGATATTGATCTGCTCGCGCGCCATGCGTTCTTCCTGGATACAGTCTCCTGTTCGGCAGTTGTCCCGCGATGGAACGTTCGCGAACCACATGCCCTGAAAATCCGGCTTGCCGTCGGGCAATCGTGGCGGGGGTGCCTTCAGGTTCGGTTTGCCGTCGGCGAGGCGCGGAATTCCCGGAGTCGGATACTTGAGCCATTGAGCGCGACCCACCGCCGGGGTGGCCAGTACGAGCAGGATCGTTGCCGATAGAAGCGATTTCATGTGGGGAATTTTAGGTGAGCCCCGAACCAAAAGAACAGGAATTAGGGTAATAATATACTTGACTGACAGCACTTGTTAGGGTAAATTGCTTTGCATGGCACAAGTAAAGCGTAAACCTCAGACTCTTCAGGAAGCAATTCAATACTTCAGCGACTTCGAGAACTGCCGCCAGTACATGGTCAACCTTCGTTGGCCGGATGGCAAGGTGACATGCCCTAACTGCGGCTCTGAAGACGTGGCATGGCTTCCCAATGCGAAGCTATTCAAGTGCTACGTGAAACACGCGCAGCAAAAGTTTTCCCTGAAGGTCGGCACGATCTTTGCTGATTCACCCATCGCGTTAGAGAAATGGCTTCCTGTTATGTGGTTGATCGCGAATTGCAAGAATGGCGTCAGTTCATGGGAGATTCACCGCGCTATCGGCGTTACCCAGAAAACCGCTTGGTTCATGCTCCAGCGTGCGCGGCTGGCGATGCAGGGCGACGGCGGCGGATCTTTCGACGGCGAAGTTGAAATGGACGAAACATACATCGGCGGACTTGCCCGGAACATGCACAAGAAAGATCGCGCTCGGAAGATCCACGGTCGCACTGGTGGACTCGGTAAGACTGCCGTGTTTGGCTTGTTGGAGCGCGGCAAGGATGGAAAGAAGAGCCGCGTACACGCTCAGGTCATTCCTGACAATTGGAAGCGCGATGACGTGCGCGACATTATCAGCGCTGGCATCGCCAAGGAAACCGCGAAGGTCTATACCGACGAACACCGCGCTTATCACTACCTAGGCTCTGAAGGATTCCAGCATGAGTTCGTCAGTCACGCCGAGTACTACGTGAACGGCTCGGTCCACACCAACGGCATTGAGAATTTCTGGAGCTTGTTGAAGCGCGGTATTCGCGGAACCTACGTTAGCGTTGAGCCGTTTCACATGTTTCGCTATTTGGATGAACAGGCTTTTCGATTCAATGAGCGATTCGGCGATGACGGTGACCGCTTCGAAACTGTCATGAAGCAAATTGTCAACAAGCGACTCACGTACAGGCAACTCACGGGCAGACAGGAGGATCCCTTATCAGAAGGGATCTAGACACATGGCGGGCAGTCGCCAGATGCGCGGGAAGGGACTTACCGAGTTTTACGTTTTGGACCGCGACGATTCGGATTCTTCGCCGACTTCGCCCGATGAGCTTCAACTCTCTTTTGAATTTCCGAATGAGGAACCTGGATGACGCGCTTCATCAGATCATCGAACCGCTTGAACGATTCGGGGCCTTCTATGCATTCGTCTTTCATAGTTTTCAGTTTGGCAGAGTCGTTATGTTATCCGCTAGCCAGAAGGTGACATCTTGGGCTGACTTGACTTTGCCTGTCGCAATATCCATGCAGAACTGTTCTGCCTCGTCGGTTGAAGACCTGACTGTTAGACCGAAAGATAGAAGGACCCGCATAGCTGATGCCCATGCTACACGTTTGTTTCCGTCTGGAAAGCAGCTGTTGTTCGATAAATAGAACAGCAAACATCCGGCGAAACACAATCCGTGCAAGCCAACGCCCTCGACAGGATTATAAATCTCAGCGTTATACGCAGCGCCCAATGAACGTTGAACGCAATCAACATCAGGCACGCCGCGACCGCCGCCGCCGTGTGCCTCAATTCCCTGCCTGTGCAATTGAAATACTGTCTCAATGGAGATCCACTGCGCCCAAGGTTCCGATGAACTCATTTCGCCAGCCTATTTAGTAAGTCGCGCCAATGTTCAAAGATGTGCTTGTTTATGCTTTGCTGGTCAGTGGGGAATGCTGGTGCTTGCGCATCCTCCAAGCGCAATAGTCGACCCGACACTCCGTTGTCGACGTAGAGCGCCTTGACTGAAATATTTCTCAGGTTCCACGCTGTCTCAACCTCGGCAGTGGTTGCTGCAAGATTTTGGACATGCCCATCATCTTGTCGTATTCTCACTTCGCTTCTGCCCGGCTCGAAACCAACACCAACGATCAGTCCGATAATTTCAGCAAGGTGCGGCAATTCCGGCGGCAACTCATCCAACGCCATCTCTCCAATTACAACTTCTCGTTTTACTGAACCATTAACGAAGCGATAGGTTTGCTTGGTTAAGCCGGACGGCAATGTTCGCAGAAAATTTCGAACGGTGCCGTTTCGCAGTATTCCCTTGCTCTCCGATTCAACACTGTCCAAGAACTCCATCGCCACCGCGGTGGCGATGTCATTAAACAAACGTGGTGGCTCTCCTAAGGGCGGCGTGAACGAAAGGACGCTTTCGAATCCTGCAGAGCCGCGACTGATTCCGGATATTTCTACATCAAGCTGTCTCGCGATATTAGTCCAGCGACCACGGTCGCGAGGCTCTGCGGGGTCCGCAGCATTGGTAGCGAAATTGGTCGCGATTCGCCGTATGGTAGCAATGAGGGCAGGCAGGGATTTTCCGAAATGTGCCAAGCTCAGCCTGTGATGGGAAAGTCCCGGCACCTCTCCATCAAAGATGATTTCGAGTTTCGCGTCTGCCATACAAACCGTGCCGTGCCTACCTACAATTCTAGAGCGGGCAAATATATGCGAGGTGGGCTGCTAGGAAGCAGCGAAATTTTTCGCTGCTATTATACCGTACATTTGTTCGGTATAGCGAGTGTCAGGCAAGTATATTGTTGCCGGAATTAGGGTTACGGCTGAGAGATCGGCCGGATCGTGGCATTCACGGTGAACCTCTTGAAGTCCGAGAACTCCGTAGTCACGCTTTGTCGTGGTACTCTTCCGCGGAGTTCGCCATTCAACGGAGGAATATCCATGAAGAAGTTGTGTGCTTTATTTCTTTGCTGCGCCTTCGGGCTGCTGGTTTTCATGGGGGTCAGCGTGCCGCTGACTGCGCAAAACGCGCAAAACGCCACCTCGCCCGTTCGACTCGATCGCGACAAGATAGCCGGGCTCGGCTTGACCGCCATTCCGCCGGACTCCTACAAGGACATCCTCGTCGCCGGTCAACTCAACATGAAGGTTGCGACGCTTTTCTCCGGCAAGGAACTGAACGTGTCGATATTTGAATGCACACCTGCGAAGACGGATCATCGTACACGCGCGAACTCCTCCGATGAATTCGTCTACGTCTTGAGCGGCAAGTTGATTCTCACGGAGCCGAATGGGACCGTACATCAGTATCAGCCCGGCGACTCATTGGTGCTTCCTCAGGGCTACACAGGCACATGGGAAATGCAGGGGAATTATCGGGAGATCGCAATCACGGCTAAGAAGACACGGTAGAGGAAGTAATACGGGGGCACGTTGATTCAAACAGCGTGCCTTGCGTATTCGCACGCACAATTGTGTAACCCGGAAATTGCCAGTTCCTGAGCGGCCTTCTAATACTACTGTGTTATAAAATGTCTTGAATCGTTTGGCGTTCGATGCGACACTGCCGCGCATGAGAGCCAAACAAGCGCCAGGCACTCAGGAAGACCGCTTTGCGGCCTATATGAATGGCCTGGC